>ORMF010232089.1_pt1 | contig 35714 bp, 41 predicted proteins | sample 1779871 | NCBI WGS metagenome assembly ORMF01 (sample SAMEA104232316, study PRJEB22302) | groundwater metagenome | biome: forest; feature: aquifer; material: groundwater | place: USA | collected 2011-08-07 | depth 5.4 m
CCTAAAATCCTGGCAATTTTTTTATCAGCTTCTAAAATCTCCTTATCTCCTTTGTGTCCGGAAACATAAACTGCCCCATAAGGGGAGCCTGCATCAAAATCTGATCCCTCCCCTTGGATTGGATAAGGAACGCCTATTGGTAACATCCCTAAATTAAGCATTGGGATCATTAAAGAAAGCAGCGCTGCTTCTTCTCCTCCATGCATACTGCCGGATGAGGTAAAAAAAGCGGCCGGTTTTCCCACCATTGTACCTTTGATAAAAACAGGGGATAGTTGATCAATGAATTGTTTAAGTTGTGAAGCAAAGCTGCCAAAATGAACAGGTGTGCCAAAAGCTACTCCATCCGCAGATATCATGTCTTCAATTAAAGCAACAGGAATATTGGCAAAAGATTCTTTCATCTTTTTCAACTCAGGTTTACTTTCAAAAACACTCTCTGGTATCAGTTCTGGAACTTGTTTTATTTCAACTTCTGCTCCATCAATCTCTTTAGCACCCTCAGCTATATATTTGGCAAGCTCAGCAGTATGCCCGGTGAATGAATAAAATAAAACTAAAATTTTGAAATTTGTCTCCATCACGATTTTTTGGAAAAAGAAATAACTAAGACCCTCATTAATAAAACAAAGAGTACAAACAAGGCTGAGATAAGACTGATAGAAGCCATCCCGTATTTCCAGCTATCAGGGCTAAACCATCCTTGATAACCCATAATTACCACATGTAATAATACAAAAAAATATGCCAAATAACCAAACCTCTGAACAAGTTTCCACTGATCGGGATGCATTTGTTTTTCAACCGGTGGCAAAGAAGTAATTGAGATTGCAGAAAATATTAAAAAAGATAAGATCCCAAAAAGAATTGATGATTCTCCTACTAAATTAAACTTTCCGCTTTCTAGATAAAATTTAGAATAGTTAGCAGGGTTTAGCAAAACAAGCGACATCAAAGCATGAATAGAAGCAACAGCAAAACCAATTACACCAAGGTGTTTTCTTAAATAAAGACTCGAAGTAAGCTTACCTGGCCAAATACGTACCAGAGGTCCAAGTAAAAATGATAGTCCTATTAAAATAGTGGCTGATAAAGCAATTGCCTTATTAGCAATAAAAAGCGGGAGATTGTCAAATGATACACTTCTCACTATATTGTAACGAATAATTGCATAAGCTAAGCTTAATAAGAAAACAGTCAAAACTATAGTTGAAGTTTTTCTCCAGTTGACAGTGGTGGATTGATTCATAAGTTTACTATAGCATAGATAAAGGGTTCAGCTATATTTGTCTACTCTTTCTTTCAACCAAACAACTGACGCTGCTAGAAGCTGGGTTAACATAGAAAAGATAAAAGAAAATAAAAAAATGAAACCAGCTGCCAAAGAGGTTATCACTTCACTACATAATCCACACCCCATTATTTTCCTTTCATCCTTAAAACATGGGTAACACCTTTAGTAATTGCTTCAACAGTTAAACCAAACTTTTCTAAGAGCTCATTTGGTTCACCGGACTCACCAAATCTATCCTCAACCCCAATAATCTTAATAGGTACCGGGAAATTTTGAGAAACTACCTCAGCTACAGCAGAACCTAAACCTCCATGAATTTGATGTTCCTCTACTGTTACAATGGCTCCACAATCTTCTGCAGCCTTCAGTATAGTATCCTTATCTAAAGGCTTAATTGTGTGACAATTTATTACTCGAACACTAATTTTGTACTCTTTTAACTGATTAGCAGCCTGTAAGGCTCTGTAGACCATTTGTCCGCAAGCAATTATAGCTACATCTTTGCCCTCATAAAAAATCTCAGCTTTACCAATTACAAATGGTGTTTGTTCGGTTGTGATAACAGGAACTTTTTCTCTTGAGAGCCTTACATAACAAGGTTGTGGATGATGAGCTATGGCTAGTGTGGCTTTTCTTGCTTCAATTGCATCTGCCGGACAAATTACCACCATATTAGGTAAGGCACGGGTAATTGCCATATCTTCTAAAGCCTGATGTGTGGCCCCATCCGGACCAACGGAAATTCCCGCATGAGAACCGATTATTTTAACTGGTTGATTGTTATAACAAATAGTAGTTCTAATTTGTTCCCAATTCCTGCCCGGGGAAAACATGGCGTAAGAGGTAATAAAAGGAATCTTACCTATTGCTGCCATACCAGAAGCTACTGTAGCTAAATTTTGTTCAGCCACCCCCATTTCTACAAATCTATCCGGGAACTTTTTAGCAAAATCCAAAGTTCTCGTAGACTCTGTTAAATCTGCACAAAGTGCTACCACATTTTTATTCTCCTCCCCTGCTAAAACTAACCCTTCCCCATAACCATTCCGGGAAGGCACCTGCTCAATATCACCGTCAAACAACTTTGGATTTAAATTTACGTTATTCATGTTCACTTTTAATTTTTCCTTGTAGAGTTCTTAGTTCATGTAAGGCTAGTTTTGCTTCCTCTGAATTTGGTGGTTTACCATGCCATTCAAACTTATTTTCCATAAAATCTACTCCTTTTCCTGGGATGGTGTGAGCGATAATTAAGGTTGGTTTTTCAAAGATTGCTTTGGCCTGATTACAAGCATCAATAATTTCTTCTATATTATGCCCATCAATTTCCAAAACATGCCAACCAAAAGCCTCATATTTTTCTTTCAAGGGTTCAAGCGGCATAATATTTTCAGTAAATCCATCAATTTGAATATTGTTCCTATCCATAATTGCAGTCAGGTTATGCAATTTATATTTACCAGCAAAAAGAACCGCTTCCCAGGTATTACCAGCATCTTGTTCTCCATCAGACATCAAGCAAAAAACCCGTCTTTTGGAATCATCCATTCTTAAAGCCAAAGCCATGCCACAAGCCTGGGATAAACCAGAACCTAGTGGACCTGAGGTAGTTTCTATTCCGGGTAAAGCACCCCTATGAGGATGTCCTTGCAGCCTTGTACCTAACTTTCTTAAAGAATTTAGCTCAGAAATAGGGAAATATCCAACGTGAGCTAAAGTAGCATATAAAACAGGACAGATATGCCCGTTAGATAAAACCAGCATATCTCTTTCATCCCAATCCCATCTTTTCGGGTCATGTTTTAAAATATGAAAATACAAAACAGTGAAAATATCAGTCATGCCTAAAGGCCCTGCAGAATGCCCTGATCCTGCCTCTAAAAGCATCTTGATAATATCCTGACGGATTAAATTAGCCTTTTCTTCTAATTTATGAATGTCCTGGATATTTTGAAACATAAGTTATATACTAAGCTCTCCCCTGGTAGTTTTCAAATGCTTATGCTCTCCCCTTCTTAATTCTTCTTCAAATGCTACGATTGCCTCCAAAACTTGCTCTGGTGATGAAACAATTTTATAAACCTTCTGCTCTTCTTTGGTCAATATCATATTATCCTCAAAAGCTTTAATAATATTCTTCCAAAAATCTCCGTATAAAATTAGCGGTTTATGATGACCAAAATATAGCTTGGCAATTCCCCATGCCATTCCAAATTCTGAAATAGTACCAGTCCCACCATTAAAGATTACATAAACTTGACCCTCTCCCAAAAGAGTCAAGGTTCTTTCAACATAGTTTTTTGTTTTTATTTCAACATCAAATAAATTTTTAGGATCTCTACCTTCATAATGCATCATCATTTCAGCATGAAATGTCACACCTATTACTTTTCCGCCTCCTATTTTTGCCCCCATAGTGGCAGCCCTCATTACTCCTGGCCCTCCTCCATTAACCATAATATATCCTGCTTCAGCTAAAGTTTTACAAACCTCATATGCGTCCTTTGCTACCTGACTATTATCTTTGGCATGAGCAGAACCAAAAATAGTAACTTGATCTATTGATTTTGCTTTATACTTATTCACCAATTTCCTCCCAAATCCTTTCTAAATTTTCATCAATATTTCCTTTTAAAAGGAAAGAGCCTACAATCATGAAATCTACACCAGCTTTCATAATTTCTCTGACATTTAAATCTTTAACAGATCCATCCACACCAACTCTGATGGGCCAATTCCTGGATTTAATCTGCCTGACTTTGTCTAGAGCCTCTGATATAAATGGCTGCCCCTGGAATCCCGGCACAATTGTCATAATTAATACTACATCTATTTTATCAACAAACAGCTCTATTTTTTCAATTGGCGTCTCGTTGTTTATAGCCAACCCTACCTCTAAACCCTTGTTCCTTATGTATTCTATACAATCATTAGTATCATCTTTTGCTTCTATGTGGAAAATTATCCTTTCAAATCCTGCCTTAACTAATTTATCAACCCATTCCAAAGGATGTAATACCATAAGATGAGCTTCTTTCGTAAAATCTGCGGGAAATTTTGAGATTACTTCAGGTCCTATGGTCTTATTTTGAACAAAAATATTATCCGCGAAGTCAATATGTACCCAACCCTCCTTTAAGACCTCGGATTTGGATAATTTGGCTAAATCGTTTTGGTATTGCTCCTCAGAGGTAGAAAGAATGGCCGGAATTATTTGAACCATTATAATTTCTTTTCAATTTCTTTAATTTTCTCAATTCTTCTTACATGTCTGTCTTCTCTGGAAAAAGGTGTATCTAAAAATAATTTAACTGCTTCGCAGGCTTCCTCTTCCGTTAAAAATCTTGCGCCCAAGGATAAGATATTTGAATCATTGTGCTCTCTTGTAAGCTTTGGCATCATGTTTTGTCCGCCATAATACACAGCTACCCTGACATTTGGGAATTTATTGGCAACTATTGCTTCCCCCTGCCCTGATCCTCCAAAAATTATTGCTTTATTTTCAGGATTTTCTGACACAGCTTCTGCAGCTTTTGATATGAAATCCGGGTAGTCATCATCTTTATCAAATTCATATGCTCCACAATCTTCTACCTCATATCCTTCTTTCTTTAAAAACTCTTTAACTTTTGTCTTTAACTCAAACCCGGCATGATCTGTTGCTAAATATACTTTCATATTCCTAGTGTATTCGCAAGCTTCTGCTTATCAAAACCTAAAATTGTAACTTGAGACCCGTCTTCTTTAGTTATCACTGTAAAGGGTACTCCCATTTGATTAGAAATCTTAACCATATCCTCCGCAGCCTTTGCATCCTGATCAACAAAGATATTTTCATATTTTATCCCTTTTGAATCAAAATACTCTTTTTCCAATTTACAATATGGACATGTAGTTGTAGTGTAAATTTGAATTTTCAAAAACCCCTCCTTCTGTTTATATTCCATTGTACCATGATCTATTTTGTACTACTTGACCCAACTTAAGGGGTTTGATATAAGTGATAGCGCTTGCTGAAAAGTAGGTTCTCAAGAAAACTCGCCATGCGAGACTTTTGTTGTGTTATAATATATTTGTTCTTTCGGGGTTATTGTGTCTCGCCTCGATTCGAGTCGAAGCGGGAAGTCAAAATCGGTGGTAAACTCCACGACCACGTACCGTATGGTACATGGACGAACTGGTGTGATTCCAGTAGCGACCGTAAAGTCGGGATGAAAGAAAGAATATGAAAAAATTATTAAGTTTTGGTCCTCTATTTATAATTATTGCAGCTCTTCTTTGGAGCTTTGATGGAGTTTTGCGAAGAGGTCTTTATACGCTTCCTCCATCTGTTGTAGTTTTCTATGAACATTTACTTGGCATAGGATTTCTAATTTTACTTTTACCTAAATGGGCGCCGGATCTTAAAAAGATGACTAAGAAGGAATGGGTAGCCATCAGCGTAGTGGCGCTTTTTTCCGGAGCATTGGGGACAATTTTTTATACTGCAGCACTCGGTAAAGTAAACTATATTCAATTTTCCGTGGTGGTTTTACTGCAACAACTTCAACCAATTTGGGCAATTTCTGCAGCAGCAATACTGCTTAAGGAAAAAATTAATAAAAATTTTCTTATTTGGGCAATTCTTGCTTTAGTTTCTGCTTATTTTATAACCTTTAAGGATTTAACAGTAAACCTGGCAACCGGAGGTGGCACTATCATAGCGGCAATACTTGCTCTATCTGCAGGATTTTTATGGGGTTCTTCCACAGCTATCTCTAAATATGTTTTAAATAAAGTATCTTTCCTAACAGCCACTGCTTTAAGATTTATTTTGGCCCCTATCTTTGCTTTCGGCTTTATTGCCACCAGTAATCAGATTCCTGCTCTTTTTACTTTAACTCAACCACAATGGATCAGCCTTTTGCTAATTACCCTCTCCACAGGAATGGTTGCACTAGGAATATATTATTACGGATTGAAAAAAACTCCAGCAAGGGTGACCACCATTTGTGAACTGGTTTGGCCAGCATCAGCAATTTTTATTGATTATTTTTATTTCCAAAAAGGGTTATCAACAACTCAACTTTTGGGAGTTTTTGTACTTCTTTTTGCAATCTATAAGGTTACCCAGTTCAGAAAATAATTACTTTGTTAGATCATCCTAAACTATCCAGTCGAAGAAAAATTTTAAACCTATCAGTCAGTCTAACTCTGCTGGCACTGGTTGACTATGTGGGAAATTATTATGCTAATATTTAGTCAAGAGTAATTAGTTTCTTTTAGAAATACTTCTTCGAGCTGATTCCTGAGCTTTAGTGAGAGCTTCTTCCACTGAATAACCAAGCACAGCAAGCAGCAGGATTGTTTCTTGACCTGTATCAACTTGTTCCCCTAATGCAACTACAATAGAGGGTAGTCCTTGAGTCCGGCAAAGTATCTCCATTAGCATTCTTTCTTCAGGCAAGGATCTTATATTCAATCTTTTAACTCTTTCAGGAACTGTAATAGCAGCAACTTTATTAGGTAACGAGGTTACATCTTTGGCGATGTCAGTGGAGAAAAATCCATAGCTCATACTTCCATTTGACTCAGGGTATAATGAAAAAAATCCATAGAAATGTGTCGGAATATCTCTCACTGTTTCAGCTAGGGATACATTGGTAACATCTATTCCAGATCTGGGTCCTTTTATAAACTTTATTGTACTGTCTGCGTATCTACTTGCGAGTTCGCTCATATTAGGTATGTATTTTAGCACTAATTTAAGTAAAATTCAAACTATAGGTTGGAGTTTGCTTTTTGCTGAGCATACCGGTCTGCCCCCGTTTAGTCATTATAGCCGAATGAGATGCCTAGGGTTATAGTCTGTAAAAATTGAGCATGTCGGTCAAGACCTTTTCTGACATATAGTCCCGAACCAACATTGTCTTGTCTCCAATTTATCCTAAGGATTTAAGATAATAATAGATAAGTTCAAGATAGCCGCAAAACTAACCCAGGCCAAATAGGGAATTAGAAGCCACCCGGCTACTTTGGATAACTGCATAAAGTTTGTAATTGTCAAAAAGATGGCAAACCACAAAAAAATTATTCCAACAAAAGCCGCGGTTGGAGATTTTAGACCAAAGAAAAGTATCGACCAAAGTACATTTAGCGCCAACTGAACGAAAAAGATACTTAAGCCTAGACGCCTTTCTTTAATATTAGTTTTAGTGTCCCAAAAAATATAAAGCGAAGCCCCCATCATTAAGTAAAGTAACGTCCAAACCGGTCCAAAGACCCAATTTGGAGGACTAAAAAATGGTTTATTTAAAGTTACATACCAGGTATCAATTGCTCCAATTGTGAACGCCGAGCCTACTGCGGCAGCCAAGAAACAAACACCAATACTAAACAACAAGGGGATAATTTTTAATTTGGTCACATTTTCACTATAACAAATATGCGACTTCGGGTAAATTCAAGAATGTTAGCGGGTAGAAACGGTCTAGAACCGTTACGTCATTATAACTAGCAATTTTGGGTCTTTTAACTGCAGAATAACCCAAAATTCTAATATTTAACCCAGTTTTCATAAATATTAGTGAAATTTCAGGGTGTTTAGTGGGTTGAATAGAACATTTAGGGTTATAGTCCGTATTTGCTGCGGGACTAGGAGTCGGACCTAGATAAACAGGTTCAGAGCCTGTTGTCCTACCATTAGACGATCCCGCAGTATGCGGGTAGATTATATCAATTTCTGATGTCTTGACAATAACACAAACAATTTGATAGGCTAAATATATGTCCAATTTGGTAGATGATATTAAAAATGCTCTTTCTTCAGTTGTTTCAGGTGCAGGTGATGTTCTCTCTACAGCTCAAGGTGTTGCCAGGGAAAATGTGGTTAAGGCTGTCCAGGGAGTGAGTGGCGTTGCAACAAGTGGTGTACAGGCTATAACTGATGTAGTGGGAAGCGGCGTGGAAGCAGTTTCCTCAACAGGTGCTTCCTTAACTGACGGGGTGGTTGGATTGGTCAGAGGAGCAATTGATGGAGCCAAAGATGTGGGAGTTGATAGTACTCAAGCGGCAGGAGAAGCAGCATCAACCGCTGTTAAAACCGCCTCAAAGATTGGTGCTGATGTGGGTATTGTGGCAGTATCTTCTGTGACCGGAGCAATCCAGGCAGCAGGGGATATTGGAGCAGATACAGGCGAATTAGCCAAAAGTGCTGTCTTGGGTGCAATAAGGGCTGCTGATGAAATTGGCACTGAAGCAGGCAGTTTGGTCAGAAAAGCTCTTCTTAATACAGTAGCTTTACCTCACGATATAATCGATGCTCTTCTCACTGGAAAAACGGAGTAAATTTAATTCGGGAATTTGCGAAGGCTCCAACCGGAGATTATAACTGAGACTGAAAAAACTACTGCCAACTCAGAAGGGAAACCTGTTCTTGGTAAAACTTGAACCCCTTCTTTGGTACGGTTAACTATCCTATCATAAGCTGAGGCAGACACAGGAGTAGGACTTGAAGGTGACAGTGTAGGTTGCGTTTTTGCAGTATTAATTTTTACAGTATTATTTGAAGATAGTCTTCCGCTAAACAGAAAATACCCAACAGCCAAACTTGCCAAAACTAACCCGATAATTATTAATTTTAGCCACCTTGGATCATCCATGAGCCAGATTCTACCATAAGCGGAGTGATTCTTCTACTCTTTTTATCGCTTCATCTTCGCCTAGAATCCTTATGCATTCAAATAAAGGTGGTGTAACAAGTTGTCCGGATACAGATACTCTTATTAATTGAAACATTTGAGAAGCAGAAATACCTAAATCTTGAGCTAATTTTCTAAATGTTTCCTCAAATATTTCTTCTTTCCAGGGTTTTTGCAGCTTTTTAAGCTCTTCTAAAAAATTTTCCTGTACTTTTTTAAGATTATCAATTTTTAAATTCTTGAAAACCGCTGTCTCGTATTCAGGTTTTTTAAATAAGAAGTCTGTTAAAGGAACAAAATCTGATAATTTTTTTATTCTATCTTTCACTAAAGGCACCAGCGGAGCAAGTCTTCCTTTTGCTGGATGATCAATTAGATATTCCTGTAAGGTTTTTGTTAAATCTGCATCAGACATTTTCCTGATATATTCTCCATTCATCCATTCAAGCTTGGTTATGTCAAAATACGCCGATGCAGCATTAAAATCCTTAAAATCAAAAAAGCTTATCAACTCATCCATTGTAAAAATTTCCTTGCCCTGCGGATGTGTCCACCCCAAAAGCGATAGAAAGTTTAACAAGGCATCTTTTAAATATCCTTCTTTCTTAAACTCCAGGGCACTTTTTGCGCCGTGTCTTTTGGACAATTTAGATCTGTCTACCCCAACTAAAACCGGCAGATGGGCAAATTGAGGAGGAATCCAGCCAAAAGCTTGATAGACCATCAAATGTTTGGGGGTTGACGAGATAAACTCATTACCTCTGATTACATGAGTTATCTCCATTAAATGATCATCCACTACGTTGGCAAAATTATAGGTGGGGTATCCATCTGATTTCATAATGACAAAATCCTCCTGGGTATTGTTGGGAAAAATAATCTTTTTGCTACCCACCAAATCTGTCCAGGCAGTTTCCCCTACTTTTGTTGTTTTAAATCTAACTGCCCCTTCATCATCAAAAGCCTGACCTTTTTCCAGCAACTCTTGAGAATATTTTTTATATAAATCTATTCTCTCCGATTGCCTGTATGGACCAAAATCCCCTCCTGTATTAGGACCTTCATCAAATTCAAACCCAAGCCACTTGAAGGTTTCAAGAATCTCCGCCTCACTTTCTGGAACATATCTTGCCCTGTCAGTATCCTCAATTCTTAAGATAAATTTTCCCTGATTTTTTTTGGCAAACACAAAGTCAAAAAGGGCCTGCCAGACAGTGCCTATGTGCGGAGAACCTGTTGGTGAAGGCGCAATTCTAACTCTTACATTCATATGGCTCTATTATACTTTCCATTCTTGTATAATAACAGTATAAATCTCGAACATGACGCTGACCCAAACTGCCATCATAACAAAAAATATTATAGCAATTAGCATATTTGTATTAATATTAGGCCTTGTAAGCTTTATTGGTTATAAGATTTGGTATGCAAATTATCTGTCAAATCTGCCTCCGGTTGAAGAAAAACCGGATACCGGATTTGGCTTGCTTCCACCACCTGATTTTCCAAAAACCAATGTTTCATCTTCCAATTTTTCTTATTCTTTAGATACAACTACAGGAGGTTTGCCCAAAGTCGGGGAAGATTTAGGTTTTGAAAAGATTGTAAAAGTGTATTTTGTAGTTAAATCTTTTGCAACACTTCTTTCTTCGGAAAAATTTCAAGTTTTGGCCGAAAAATTTAATATTACAACCCCTCCGGAGATATTAAATGAAACACAGTATACCTTTGTTGAGAAGGATAAAACACTCAATGTTGATCTGGATAGCGGCAACTTTTCATATCTTAAAGAAGCGTCAATATCAGGCCGTGAAAGTTTAGATGATGACAATAAACTGGTCTCTGACTTTAAAGCAATTCTTTCTTCCTTAGGGGTCTTAAAGGGTGACCTTACAAACGGCAGGACAAAAGTAACTCTGCTAAATTTAGATAACGGAGAACTTGTTCCTACCCAACTTCGATCTGAGACGGAAGCTGCTTTAATTTCTTTGTGGCCTGCCCCTATAGATAAAAAATCAATCTTTACCTCTGACTTTAATAAATCGCTGGTTAGTGCAATTGTTGTAAAAGGAACTGATAGATTAGACCGCTTCCTTGCATTAAACTTTACCTATTACCCAATTGATACCACCACCTTTGCTACTTACCCGATAAAAACAGCCGAAGTTGCTTTTAATGATTTAAAAGGGGGGAAGGGTGTAATAATAGTTGAACCTCCCAAACCCCAGGTATCAATAACTTCTGTATATCTGGGATATTATTTAAGTGAAAACTATAGCCCGTATTTGCAACCTATTTATGTATTTGAAGGCCCGAATTTTGTAGCTTATGTTACCGCAGTTAGTGAATAGTTTTACTTAAGGCCAGGTAAAATTTTCATAGGCCCACTCAATCAGTTCGGTTGATTCACCAAATCTATCATCACTACCCAAAATAACAGTAAGAATCTGATGGCCCTCTCTGTCAACAAAAGTAACTAAATTTTCTTTTGCTCCTTGAGTATAGCCTGTTTTTACTCCCAAAACTCCTCTGACTTGTGAAAGTAGCCTGTTTAAATTATGCAGCTTATGTGTATATTTTTTATCCAGAGAAACAATGTCTGTTTCTTTGGTGGAAAAAATCCTTGCCAGCTGATAATTTTTCAATGCATGCTCAGTAATCTTTGCTAAATCTTGGGCTGATGAGAAATGGTGCGGGCTATCAAAACCTGCCGGATTATCAAAATGTGTATTTTGTAAGTTTAAATCTAAAACTTTTTTGTTCATCGCTGAAATAAACCCCGGTACTCCTCCGGGGTAATTTTCTGCCAATGCGTATGCTGCATCATTTCCGGAATTAAGTAGCATCCCGTAAAGAAGCGAGCGGAAGCTTAAAGTTTCACCTTTAAAAAGCCCAACAGTTGCTCCGGTTATATCGGCTCCGCGATTAACTGTTAAAACATCATTTGGCTTAAAGTATTCACTTGAAACTAAAGCTGTTGCTATTTTTGTTGTTGAAGCAATCGGTAAAGGTAAAGATGCATCCTTTTGATAAAGAATTGCATCTGTTCCCAAATCCTTAACTAATATAGCACGCGCGGAAATTTGTGGGGAAGGAATATTTTTGCCAACCGGAGGAATGTTATATTTTTGTATCCCTGCCACTTGTGAATTGTTTTGTGGAATTTGGAAACTAATGAGGGTTTCTTCTGTAAAATTTACTACAACAGGTAAAATGGTTGCAAAAGCAGTGGCAAGAATGATTAAACCAACGCAGTAAATATAGTATTTCACGTTTTAGCAAATCTCACATCAACTCTTTCCATATCCCTTGGGAAAAGTGAAGCTTCCCTGATATTTGAAAGCCCTAAAATGCCTTGGGTTATTCTTTCAGAACCGAAAGACCATCCACCCTCGGGGGGCATACCATATTTAAAAGCCTGAAGATAAAGTGCACTTCTTTCCAAATCTATACCCCGCTCTCTAGCATTTTTGATTAAATGATTTAAATCATTAATACGTTGTCCTCCAGTTAACCATTCTACTCCCCTTCCAATCAAGTCAAAACTTAATGTATATTCTGGATCATCCGGATCAGGGTATGTATAAAAAGGTCTTTTGCTTGTTGGATAATGTGTTATAAAAACTAACTCTGATTCATGTTCCTCCATTGCCCATTTATAAATTTCTTTCTCGTCATCAGGAGATAAATCTGGTTCTTTTCTATGATCTACTTTCGTCCTTTTGAAAATAATCTCCTGAGCATCTCTCATCTTAATTCTTGGAATTTTATTCTTAATCTTAGGGGTTGTTATTCCATAAAGTTTTAACTCATCACCCCGCTCTTTTTCCAACCTTTCAAAAATATGTCTCATCACATACTCTGCCTCATCCATTAAATCTTCCCAAGAATTAATAAAACCAAATTCTGCATCAAGTGTTGTAACTTCAGCCAAATGTCTGGTGGTAACAGATGGTTCTGCTCTCAAAGTTTTATTTACAGTAAATACCCGCTCATATACCCCCACCATTATTTGTTTATAAAATTGCGGGCTCTGGGCAAGAAATGCCTTATGATCAAAATATTTCACTTCAAAAACTTCAGCTCCTCCTTCTGCTGTTTGAGGAATAATTACCGGGGACTGAAATTCGGTAAAATCATGTTTTTTTAAAGCTTCTCTAAACCCATCAATAATTACTTCTTGTATTTTAAAAATCGCTTTAACTTTTGGATGGCGTAAAGTTAAGGAGCGGTTATCCAAAAGAGTTGGCAGTTGTAAATCTAAATCTTTCCCCCCCATATCAAATGGCAACTCTTCTGTTTTTGATAGTACCTCAACCTCTTCTGAATAAATCTCTATTTCACCAGTTGGGATATTTTTATTAACTAAATTTTCAGGTCTTTTATTTACCTTTCCAGAAATTCTAACTACATCCTGGGGCCTTAATTCATGTCCTTTTCCTCCTCCCAAAACTACTTGAATTACTCCACTTCTATCTAATACATCCAAAAAAATAATTTTTCCATGGTCACGCTTAATTTGGACATAGCCGCAAATAGTAACCTGTTCATCGATTTTTTGACTGCAGTCTAAAATTAATGTACGATCCATATGTGCTTGCATAATAACAATTTTCAAGTAGACTTGACAAGACTTATATGATTTGTTAGTCTATTGTTCATGTCACAAGCAGTTAAATTCTTTAGCTTTTATTTTAACTTCCAAAAAGGAGGGGGGCTTACTTAAGGGTTAAACTTTAAGAAAAAGGATTTAAGCCTCCCAAAAGGGAGGTTTTTTTATGGCCTAAAAAGAAAGGATAAATATGATAGATAAATTACCAGAACTAGCTAGATTTAATGAAGCAAGAGGAATTAAACCAGGTGAGTCATTGGACGCGTTACTCGCGGTAACCACCCAACCTATTTGCCTGTTTACCTCAGCTGAAAATATTCAAGCCGCTCATGATTATCGGGCAATTATTGGAAGAGGGCAAAGTGATTTTGAAATTTTGCCTACTGGTAATCCCATCCAAGAAACATTACTTCTTAGGGCTCCAGGCATAATTCCTTTAGTAATTCACAGTGCAACTGATCCTGTTTTAAATGAAAGAATGTTTACTGATGGTCCAGATTTTGGCCAGTTACTAATGAGTCATTTGTACAGACCTGAACCTAGTCATGAGTCACCATCTGTCCATGTGGTGGGTATCGCCAATCAGGGACTGGAAATCCTCAGTGGATCATCAATACAATCTGATGAGTCACTGGTACAGACAATGGCATTAAGAAAAAGGGGGATTTTAGGTGAAGATATTGTATCCAATGAAGATTTGAGGGATATTTTAAGATCGCCATCTGTCCGTAGGATTATTGCTCATGCATTAGGTCCGGAAGGTACGAATATTGCCCAAGCAATGAAACAGTATATTGAGACATTAGGAGTGGAAGGAAAAACAGACCTGGTTGTCCATCCGACTGGAATCGAACCCTTAGCTTACGCGGAAATGGCGTTGGAACAAATAGAAGAAGGTATTGTTCCATTACATATGGAATGCGCCGTATACTACGATATGGCTACATTATTTAACCAAAGGATAGGTGAGGTAGTTTTGGCTGATCATCATTATATGCCACTTGATATAATGCAGTTGGCTTCTATCGAACCAATGGAAAAGCTGGCTGATAGGAGGATTATGCGAATTGCAACTCATCCTTCTCCACGGCCGTTAATTGAGCCGTGGGTTGAAGCCGGCAGAGCCGAATGGGTTAAAGCAACTTCAAATACAGCAGCTGCACAGATGGTATTGGAGGGTACAGTTGACGCTTGCGTTACAACTGGCTCTGGTCTTGAGAAAGCTGAAGGTTTAGTTTCCCGTCATGTTTTTGGCAGCCCGATGATGTTTTTTACTATTGCGACACCACTTACCCAACAACAGTTAAAAAAATATTCTTAATAATATGAAAAGTTCAGATGAGGATTATTTATATTTTCAAAAGAGGTGTCGTATGGAAGAATTATTAATTGGGAAAAAAACTGCAATAGGAATCCATGGAATCATCGGTTCTTTCACTGATGAAGCGCTTTTCCGTCTTGCCCAAGAAGAGCTTGGAATAAAACCAAAACAATATCTGGTTAAAGAACTTATTTTTGCAGGAAATGTTATCAGGTCAGTGGTCTATGATAAAATTGATCGGGGAATTTTTGCTGTTGCCAATTCCGGTTCAGGTGCTTACCTTGCATCAATTGAAGCGATGGCTAAATATAGTTTCAGCATACTGGCTGTATTTACCATGAAAATTAATATGTGTATTTTAAGCCACCCTCAAATTACATCAATGGAAGAAGTAAAAGAATTCCGCGGCCATCCGGTAGCAATTGCCCAGTGCAGAAGGACATTGAAGAAAAACTGGCCGCATATTCCTATTTCATCTGACACCGATGAAATGGATACAGCATTATCAGCCAAGATGTTAAAAGAAGGTAAAATCAGCAAAGAATCAGCGGTCTTTGCCTCAAAAAGAGCGGCTGATATATATGGCCTAAATATATTAGTTGAAGGAGCACATGATGATCCGTTAAATTCAACTTCGTTCGTAGTTATTAAAAAATAATATGGAAAATCTTTTTTTGAATAAAAATACGACAATCGCAGTTATTGGTTTTGGAAGATTTGGAAAATTACTTGTAAAAATATTACTTAAATACAGTAGGGCCAAAATTATCCTTATTTCAATTGAGAAAATAAGTATCTCCCACAAAAACCTGGAAGTGAAATCGATTGACGGGGTAAAAAATGCAGATGTAATTATTCCTTGCGTACCAATTTCTAAGTTTGAGGAGGTGATAAAACAAATATCCCCTTTAATTAGAAAAGGGGCGATTATTATAGATGTTTGTTCGGTTAAAATGTTTCCGGTTGATATTATGAAAGCTTATTTACCCGACTCAACCCAAATAATCGCCAGTCATCCGATGTTTGGTCCGGATTCTTATCGAATAAAAAAGCGGCTCAACGGTCTCAAATTAGTTGTATGGAATATTAGCGCAAAAGAAGAAAACTACAGCCAAGTAAAAAAGTTTTTTTCTGATCTCGGACTTAAGATAATTGAGTTATCCCCAAAAGATCACGACAAATTTATAGCCGCAAGTCTTGGCTATTCTTATTTTATTGGTAAAATCAACCAGAGAATGAATATTAAGAGAACGCCTATAGATACGTATGATTTTCAGTTATTGCTTGACCATGTAGCAATTATTAAAAGTGATTCGGAACAACTTTTTTCCGATATCCAGACAAAAAATCCTTATGCCAAGAATGTACTAACAAAGCTCAATGAGACTTTTAGCATTTTATTGCGTGAAATTAAATAAAATGAAAACAAAACAAACATATCTTGATGATTCTTATCTTAAGGAAATGGATGCAGATATTTTGGATATTTTGCCAGAAGGCGAAGGTAGATATAGAGTAGTTTTAGATAAAACAGTTTTTTATCCAATGGGTGGTGGTCAGGCAACAGATCAAGGAAAACTTGAAGGAAAGAATTGGTTTGGAGAAGTTTATCAGGTCTTAAACAAAGATGGAGAAATCTGGCATTTTGTTAAGACAAATAATGCTCCAGTAATTGGAATGAAAGTTCATGGCAGCATTAACTGGGAAAGAAGATATAAAAATATGAAACTTCATTCAGCCGGTCATATTATAGACTTTGCCATGTATTTACTTGGGTATTCACCTAAAACTCTAATGCCTTTAAAAGCTGATCATGATAAAAATCCTCATATTGTTTATCAGGGAAATATTACAGAGGATATCAAACAAAAACTCCAGGATAAGGCTAACGAATTAGTTGCAAAAAATTTAGAGTTTTCCTGGTATTTCCAACCTCTAGAGAATCTTCAAAAAGAAGCTATTTATCTACAACCTGGCCTTCCTACAAACAAACCTTTAAGAACTTTAAAACTGGAAGGTGTTGGAGCTGTAGCAGATGGCGGAACCCAGGTTAAAAAAACAAGTGAGGTTGGAAAAATAATTATTGAATCGATTGAAAAACAAGATAATTTAACACTTATTAAATATTCAATTGCATAAAAAAAATTGACAAAGGCTAATCTATTTGCTAGTATAATATTATCTATGTCAAAAGTAGTTGCAATTGATTTAAAAAGAATTGACTCCGATTTAATCGGAGTTGAAAATTTATTAGGTCTCCTTTTATCAGGTCTCCTTTTGGGAGCTTTTGCGGGAGGTCTTTTTAGATAATTTAATCTAAAAAAAGAAAGGAAATGACCTCGCCAAGGGCGGGGTTTTTTAATGGGAAAAATATGGAAAGAGATATTAATAATCAAGGTGAACAAACAAGTCCTTTGGATCAAAAATGGTTTGAACCTGATGAATCATTAATTGATCAACCAGTTTACCATCCAATGGAAAAGAATAAAGTAATAGAGATATTGGCATCAGTAAAACCGAGGAAATTAATTGAGGATTGGAATATGTAAATATGAAAGGCGAAGAGCCTAAGAAATTTTAATATCTTTAACTTTTAGCTGAATTTTATCACTACCATTATATGTATCTATTTCCGGAGTATAGGCTAAATCAACTGACTGCCCATTACTTAAAGTTGTAACTAGGGTACCCATACCAAAAGCAATAGCATCTATATTGTCCGCCTTAAATTTAAGATGCCTTCCTTCTCCCACTGTTCTGATATCTGAAACTATCATAGAATATGCTGCAAAAACAGGCCTGGGATTTTTAAAACCGAATGGTTGAAATTTTTGTAAACTCTCTACCATATCTTTGGTTAACTGATCACATTTAACTTCTGCATCTATTCCTAAAACTTGCTCGCCTTGCTCATAATCAAAATTATATTTCTCTATTTTTGTTTTAAAAACTTCTATGTGTCTTGTTTCAATAGAAAATCCGGCCGCTCCCGGATGCCCTCCTACATCAATTAAAATATCTTCAAATTCTCTTATTACTTCAACGATATTTATTCCATCTACAGATCTGGCTGAACCTTTTGAAACTATTTCTCCAATAGAAATAGCAATCGAGGGACGTAAATATTCTTCTGCAGCTTTTCCGGCAATTAATCCAATCAGTCCCGGGACCCAATTTTTGCTGGACAAAACATGTATACTTTTGCTTTCATCAACCATTAACTTAGCTTCTTCGTAAGCATCCATTGTCATTATCTGACGTTTAATATTAGTTTCATGTAATAACTTAGCTAGTTTCTTTGCTTTGTTTTCATCTTTTGTGCAAAGAAGCCTTAGAGCATCTATGGCATGCTCCAATCTACCGATGGCATTAATTCTTGGGCCTATCACATAACCTATTTCAAAAGAGCCTATGCTACCTAAACTTATTCCTGATTCGTGAGTTAAAGCCAAAAGTCCTGGATTTGTTGTTTGGTTTAATATTTTTAAGCCCTCGTATACAAAAGCGCGATTTAAGTTGAGAAGTGGCATTAAATCACAAACTGTAGCCAAACATACAAATTGCATCAGCTCTTTTGCTAACTCTTTACTAATAACTTCTTTTATTAAACACCAGGCAACTGCTGCCCCGCACATTTTTGTAGAATGTACTATCTCATATGCATCCGGTAATTTTTCTAATGGAACATGGTGATCTGTAATTATTAAATCTAAATCAATACTTTTTGCATATTTTGCCTGCTCTATTGCTACAATTCCGTTATCAACAGTTATAACTAAAGTTGCGCCGGAACTCTTTGCAAATTCCAAACCAATTTTAGACAAACCATATCCTTCTTTTTCTCTGTGAGGAATATAAGGCAGCACTTTTGCTCCCAAGGATGTTAATCCTTTATATAAAATTGCGCAGGCGCATATTCCATCTACATCATAATCCCCATAAACTATAATTAGTTCATTTTTTTTTATAGCTCTTTTTATTCTTTCCTGTGCTTTTTTTATTCCAGGAATATTTAAATCTTTTTCATAATCTGATATTTTTGGGTTGAAAAAATCTTCTCTCTCTTTTTTTGTTTTAATACCACGGTTTATCAAAAGTTGTTCAACTAAATCATCTGATTTTTTGGGTAATACTTTCCATTTCATGGGTTAAAAGATACAATTACATCATGAATTATACACTACCCGTTGAGGTTAAAAATATTTTAGAAAAATTTACAAAAGCAAAATTCCAAATCTTTATTGTTGGAGGGGCAGTTCGTGATCTATTAATGAGCAAAGACGTTAAAGATTGGGATTTTACAACAGATGCCAAACCAGAGGAAATTTTAAAAATCCTACCTGAGGGTTTTTATGATAATAAATTTGGCACAGTAGGGCTAGTAGTTGGAAATGGAGTTTTTGAAATCACCACCATGAGAAAGGAAGGGATATATAAAGATCATCGTCATCCAGTTGATGTTTCCTGGACAGATAAAATTGAAGAGGATTTGGCGCGTAGGGACTTTTCCATAAATGCCATGGCATTTTCTATAGATGGTCAAATGGTTGACCCATACTACGGACAAAAGGATCTTAAAGATAAATTAATTAAAGCAGTTGGAGACCCAGACAAAAGATTTCAGGAAGATGCTCTACGTCTTATCAGAGCCATTCGTTTTGCCAGCCAGCTAGAATTTGAAATCGAGAAATCAACTTTTCAAGCCATCAAGAAAAATGCTCATTTACTTAAAGAGATTGCTAATGAAAGAATCCGGGATGAATTATTCAAAATCCTTGAATCTGTGAATCCATACGCAGGTTTGATAAAACTTAGAGAAGCGGAGATACTGCAAATTATTTTACCGGAATTAGAAAAATGTTTTGGTATTCAACAGGAGGGACCAAAACATGACAGAGTATATGACATTGGTGAACATTCCCTTCTCAGTCTTAAGGAATGCACCTCATCTGATCCATTAACCAGATTTGCAGCTCTCTTACATGATATAGGTAAGGTAAAAACTGTTAACACCCAGGAAGATGGAAATGTTACTTTCTATAACCATGATTTAGAAGGTGGAAAATTAAGTTTACAAATTGCCAAAAGGTTTAATTTATCAAAAAAACAAACAGATAAATTGTATAAATTAGTCAGATGGCACATGTTTACCTTAGATGAAAACCAAACAGATTCTGCCATCAGAAGGTTTATTAAAAATGTCGGAGTTGAAAATATTGAAGATATGATGGCTGTTAGAGTTGGAGATAGATTAGGCGGAGGTACCCAAAATGCCATCTCATGGAGGATGGAAAAATTCGCTGATCGAATAAAACAAGTTCTTAAAAAACCCTTTTCTATTTCTGATTTAAAAATAAATGGTAGTGATGTTATGAAAGCTTTAAATCTCAAACCCGGCCCAAAAGTAGGAGAAATTCTCCAAAAACTTTTTGAAGAAGTTTTAGAAGATTCATCTAAAAATAATAGAGAACATTTGCTTGAGAGAATAAAGCAATTTGCCTAATGTTCCAAACGCTCTTCCCACCAAACTAGTAATGCTGTGGCATTAAAAATGGAAGAATATGTGCCGGAGATAATTCCCACCAAAAGCGCCACCACAAACCACCTGATGGTTTCCCCACCAAATAAAAGCAGTGCTACCAATACAAACACCACAGTTAACGAGGTATTTAAAGATCTTGCTAATGTCTGAATAACAGACAAATTAGCAACATCGATAAATTTTCTCCCTGCGTTTTTTATTAGATTTTCCCTGATCCGGTCAAATACCACAATAGTATCATGCACTGAAAAACCAATTATTGTTAAAAGAGCGGTAATAAAAAGAATATCCACTTCAACTCCTAAAAATTTACCCAATATAGCAAATACGCCCACAACCAATAAAACATCATGCAAAAGAGCAACTATTGCAACAATACCAAACCTTAAAGATGATTGAGGCCTCGGAACTTTCCTAAAAGAAAATGCGATATACAAAATTATGGCAAAAGACGCCAAAATTAAAGCAATTGCTGTTTTTTGTCTTAATTCCAAACCAACAACAGGACCCACAAATTCCTGTCTTCTTTCCTCCAAATTACCAAATTTTTCCGAAAGGTAAGATTTTAATTTGATTATCTTTTCCTGCTCCAGTGGTTTTGTTCTGATTATGTAGGTATTATCCGAAGATTTGATGATCTGCCCCACGTCTATACCCTGTGAATAAATTTGCTCTTTTACATCTTCCATGCTGATCTCTTTTTCAAACCTATACTCCAAAAGTGCACCGCCTGTGAAATCTATACCTAATTTTAGCCCGGAAGTTAAAAGATAATATAAACCTGGTATTATTATCAGTAAAGAAAAAACAAAGTAAAAAATTTTAAATTTCATTAAGTTTATCATTGGCGTTTTTTTGCCTCCTTTAAGTCTTTATACAGTTCTATTTTTAAATCGTCAGCTACTTTTTTAATTTTATCTTCTACTTTATCAACTTTACTATTTAAGAAATTCCAAAGCTTTTGATGATCCTTTTCATTTAAGTGATTTAAAAAAACTCTCTTATCAGTATCTGAAAGCTCGGAAAAAACTGCATCCAAAATAGCATGATGCAAACTGGAGTCAATCATTTGACAAAGATGCAGTCTTTCTTCATCAGATAAATCCATTTTATCTAATTCAATAATAATAGATTCTATCTCTACCAAATGTGTGTAGAATTGTCTCATGATTCTCTTTCTACTTTAACCGGTCCTAGCAGGACTTCATCTTTTGGATCATCAATAAAAAAGTATAATACAGGACCCTTCCTAGGACCACCAGCTAATCCTACCATCTCCATTACCTCAGGTGACCCTCCTAAGTGTTTTCCTGTAAACTCAGCCGGTCCTGCATCTCCAATTACAGCCACAACCGATTGTCCGCTTTTAGGATTTATAATTAACATTTTTCTAAACTTAAAAAAGTCTCTGTATTTATTAACATTTTCCGCAAAGCCGGGGGATAAAAAAGTTTGTATGGCCAGATAATATCTTTCTCTTAATTTATCAGTTTCATTAAATTCTTCTTTTGAATTAGCAAAATATCCCCAAGCCCCTAAACCAGGAGCAATACCAGCAGAGCCATACCTGGCCCAATCAGCAGTTGTATCTGCATGAGCATATAAATTATCACCGGGAAAACGGTACAAATGCTGTTCTCCCCCTATCAAACCATAATTTCTGTTTAATCTTATTCCTTCCATTTCCGCTGAAACCTTCAACCCAAAACTTTTAGATAACAACTCTACAATCTCTATCTCCTCTTGCCTCTCCAACGGGCGTACCTCTTTTGGCATAATTTCAGACAAACTCTGTGCAAGTAATATGTTTTCATCAAAACCTTTTAATATACCATCCCTGCTTGCAAAAAGATGAGGAGCAGACACGGCTGGTTGTGGTGGTGGGGCAGATAACAGCATAAGCCCCCCTAAAGATCCTAAAACCAGACTTTTTAAAGACTGTCCATGTTTGCTCCATAGTTTATCCTGCAGATTTTTATGTCTGGCTGTCCATTTTTTCCTTAAATATTCGTAATGTGGTTTTTTAGATGTAAATAATTTTGCCATTTTTATTTAATTAATAATCGTAAAAACGTACGGGTTACTACAATTGCCGTGAACATAGATACCAAAACACCTATTACCAAAGTAACAGCAAAGCCACGAACCAAAGATGTCCCCATCCCGTAAAGTATAGCAGCGGTAATAAGTGAGGAAACATTGGAAGCCCAGATAGACGACCATGCTCTTTTAAACCCCAACTCCAAGGCCAAAGATTTACTTTTCCCCCAACGGAGTTCTTCCTTCATTCTCTCAAAAATTAAAATGTTAGCATCAACTGCCATCCCAATTGATAAAATAAACCCTGCTATTCCTGCTAAAGTTAGCGTAATAGGGGGAAGTATAAATAAACCTGTTTTAAAAATTGCCAAAATCAAAAGTGTATAAATTACTAAAGCAGCATCCGCAACTAACCCCAAAAGACCATAATATAACCCCATATATATAGCTACTACCCCTAAACCGATAATACCCGCCACTAAACTTTTATGAACTGATTCCTGGCCTAATGTCGGACCAATAGATCTTTGTTCCAGAATTTTAATTGGAACGGGCAATGCTCCGGCATTAAGTTGGATAACCAAATTTTTAGCCTCATCAGTTGTGAAGTCTCCTGAAATTATCGCATTACCACCAATAATCTCCTGTTGAACAGTAGGGGCTGAAACCAGCAGATCATCAAGAAATATGGCAAGTGGTTTACCAATATTCTTTTTGGTAATATCAGCAAATTTTTGAGCTCCTTGTGGGGTAAATTCAATTGATACTTGTGGACCGGATTTTCCTCCCTGTGCGCCTCCAAAAGTTACCTGTGCTTTTTTTAAATCAGCACCGCCTAATCCTGTTGATACAAACGGATTAGTTTCAGCTGATGGAGATGCCGCCATCTGCCTAAATTCCAATTGGGCAGTTTTACCAACTAAGTTTGCTGCTGATGAGGCATCTTTTAACCCGGGCAGCTCTACCAAGATCCTCCTCTCATTTCCGACTTTGGAACTTTGAACTACTGCTTCTGACACACCATACAGATTAACTCTTTTTTCAATAACCTCTTTGGCGGATTCTAAGGCCGCTTCCCGACTCTGAGGGTCAATATTATCCATATTGGTTGTTAAAATAAGTTGTGTTCCGCCTTGTAAATCAAGTCCCAGCTTTAGAGGAAAACTTATAGGTGAGACAGGGATATCTACAAAGACAGCAAAAAGTATAGCAGTAATGATAAACCAGAGGGTAATACGCGGACGCATAAGATTACACTATTACCCCTTCTAACAACTCATCCTCATCTCCAATCAACATCACCTTTGGCTGAAGTAATACTTTCAGGATAAACCCATCCCGCCTCTTTACTCTGAATTTAAATTCTGCCTCATCCATAAATGAATAGTTTATCTCAGCCTCTCTCTTTGCCTGCTCATCAGAAATGATAACTTGCAACTCCGGCAAAACAATGTTGCCAACCACTAATAAATCAACATCTTCGACGGAGGAAGATACATACTTTACAAATCGGGTAGATAAAAAGGCAAATTTTATTTTTCCTAACTTTATTTTATTTTTAATTAAATTTCCTCCCAATCCGGTAGATTTTGCAACCAGAGAAAGAAGCTCCCGATAATACCGGTAGTCTTTCCTAAATCTATATAATCTTCTGTTTGCCCGCCATTCTGATGAAACCGCTCCGTTTTTCTCCATCCTGGCAAGCTCTCTGCGGACTGCATTAATCTCCTCAGATACACGTCTTACTATTTCACGAACATGAAAAAGCGCATCAGCTGGTGAAGATAAAAAAAGTTGCAGTATTTTTACCCGGACACGTGATACAAATAATTCTTCTAACATTGCCACCTCCTTTCAGGCAGGCAATAATCTAATAACTAACTTTGGACCCCTCCGGGACAGTTTGAATCCAAATTTGACCTCTGTTAAACTCCACTTCTTTGCCCCCTTTATCAACAAACTTTGATCGGATTGTTCGGGAAGACTTAATCCATTTGCCTTCTAAAACATTACCGTCTTGAAAAATTAAAGCTTTACCGTTTCCTGTAGTCTGGTATAAAAGATGCACATTGCCCGGATATCCGTCGTTTGCATTTGACTCCCTCATAAATTGAACAATTATATTCTTTGCTTCAAGCTGCTGATTGTTATTTAGATCGCTGTGAGGTTCGCCATTTTTTCTTTTGTATGAATTAGCGATCGTATCATAGTTCCATTCTACCTGATAATTTGTTTGGCTTTCCCAGAAATTGACTTTAATTTGAGCAACATTTCCACCACCATTATCTTCCTTAAATTTCCAGGGAGTAAAATTTTTATCCCATCTTATGCCTGCAGAATCGGTGGCTGTCCAACCTCTTTTGGCACCCACCTCCCAAAGTTTTTGGGTAGTAGAATACATTGTGTGTTCTGTAGCCACCGGATGACCTAATCTTTGATAATCTCTCCAAAAGACCGGAAACCCGATTGAGAATTGGTTAAGGTCTTTAACTCCATATCTTATTATCTGACCTAGCGCATCAGCCGGTCCCGGAGTATTTGCCCCCCCGACGTGTGCATAAAGTGCATTATATTCACCCAACCAGTCCAAATAATATGTTCTGGCAGACCGTACAGGACCCACCTGAACATCTTTTAGATTGCAATAATACAAAGCCATAAAACGGGTAATACCACCTTCAGCTACAGCCTCATATATTATGTCTGCAGTAGAAAGTCCTGATTGGGGCCTGGCCTCGCTGTGGTTTTCAACCATCACAGCAAGCGGTCTTCTTTTCTCCCAGAAATCTTTTGCCTTTTTAGTATGCTTGTTGCCGTTCAATGGACATTCTTCTGTTTTTGGTTCATTAGGGTCTTCTTCCAAAGCAGCTATGGGTCCTGGCAAAGATGTGGTCAGGGCTTCTTTACCTGAAGGAAGTTGGGTGATATTGCCAAATATTGAATAGGAAAAAGAGGCGGAACCGCCATAGAGAACAGCAGCTACAATTATTAAACTCAAAATTTTTTGTATATTGGTCAAACCCGCAAATGTATTAACAATATTGTTTAGGACATTATTCATATGTTTATTTCATTGCTTTCTCAATTACCATTTCCTCTTCTTTAGAAAATTGATATTTATAAGCCTTCCCAGCCAAAACAGGCTTTGCAAAAACTCTGGTACCGGATCTGGCGTGTAAGCTGGTTATTATAAACCCTGTCCCTTGATTATCAAGCATGGCCATCGAAAAACTCTGATCTCCTCCTGTATCCTGATAAGGGTTGTACCGTAAAAGTTCAACTCTTTGTATATGTGCCAAACCCTGATTCTCAAGCTGAGAAAGCCTCTCTTCTGTCTTAACTAGCTCTCTTTTGTAATCTGTTACCGCTTTTAATACTTCCTCAAACTTACGTCTTATATCTCTCTCCCCGCCTTTTGGAAAAAGCGATACTACAAATTTGCTTTGCTGCCAAATTAGAAAGCTTAAAATTGCCAGCCAGACAAAAATTGCCATTGGCAACAACCACCAAACCCATTCCGAATACATAAGTTACTCTTTTAATATAGCTTATCAATCCAATTTTTGTCAATAAAGAAATGTAACCCCATAGTTTTAGGTTCAATTGGTGCTTGACAAGCATGTTTGTGCGTGATAGGCTCATCACAGGCTCAATTTTCTGATATGGCAATACATCTAGATAAGAAACAATCAGATTTAGAAAAACGTCTTAGGCTTCTCAGACGCCAAGTATATGGTAAACAGTTATCAGCTATCAGCTATCAGACATCAGACGAAAACAATAAATCTGGTGACAGACAACTAACAACTGAAAGTTATTCTGATATTTTCTATCTTTATCAGGATTTATTCAAAATAATAATCCTATCCTCAATTGCAATCGGTACACAAATAATCCTGTTTTTTCTTTCAAGAAATCACATTTTGAATTTGAATTTTTTTTGAAAGGGGGTGAATGAATAATGCAGATGTATTGCGTCAAATGTCGCCAAAAAAGAGATGCGGAAGATGTACAGGGAGTAACCATGAAAAATGGTAAAAAAGCCTCAAAAGGCAAATGTCCTGTTTGTGGCACTTCAATGTTTAGAATTGGTGGTTAATCCGCAAATTTTAAACTTTTTTTGAAAAAGCTCCTAATTTTAGGAGCTTTTTCGTGCTTAGGAAGAGAGTAAGCCAGATTCTGTTTTTAGATGATAATTTATCTAATGCTCCTGATTTCGACAATTTAGCGAGCAGCTATGCCGGTTCTAGGATTGCAGCGGGGAGGATTGCCCGTTTCACCCGAGCATTATCTCGGTTCGTCACTGTTGCTCTAACTGGATCTTACGACCGTCCGCTTACACGGACCACCCTGCTCTATGCTGTCTGGACTTTCCTGTCCGATATAACATCGGACTAATCATCCTTCTTCCTAAACCTGTATATTATACAACTAAACTTTTCTTTCTTCAATAATCTCTGCTACTATAATTTGCCCCACAACAGCCAATGGCACAGCCAGCAAAGCCCCTGCAAAACCTAATAGTTTTGACCCGATTGCAATTGCCAAAATAACGATTAGGGGATTGAGCCCAACAGCCCGTTTCATAACCTGAGGTACAATTAAATGATTCTCCAGCTGTTGAATCACAAAGTACATGGCTGCAACTCCAAGCCCCAAAACAGGAGAGATGGCAACGGCAATAATCACGGCAGGTATTGCGGAAATAATCGGCCCCATCACCGGTATCACTTCCAATACTCCCGCTATAAGCGATAAGGGCAGGGCATAAGGAATATTTAGAATAGTCAACCCTACGTAAGATAACAACCCAATAATCACACTTAAAACTAGCTGTCCTCTTAACCAACTTCCTAATTTATCTTCAATTCTTATGATAAGTTTTTTAACTTTTTCTTCTCTGCCTATAAAAAACCCCGCCAAGCGGTGTTCTAAATTATCACGTTCCAAAAGCAAGTAAAATGTCACGACCAAAAGAAATATAATGGCAATCAAGTTATCAAACACTGCCAAGGTTATAGCAAAAACATTTTTGGAAAGGTTCGTTAATCCTGATTGAAAAACAGATTTATCAATATTGGCAATGTTTAAAACTTGTCCTGAAAGTTGAGGTAAAGATACAACAAGTCTACTGCTTTCTTCAATCAATGGCTGCAAAATAGCTGTAATTGCTCCAGCGCTAATTCCTATAATAATAATGTAGGTTAAGGCAATGCTTAAGGCTTTTGGCACTTTTAATCCAACAAAAAAATGAATCAGAGGGTTTAAGGCAGACATTAAAATTATTGCCACAAATAAAATTACCAAAAGATCGCGGATTAAATAGATTGCCCAAAGACCCAGGATAAATGCACCAATAAAGATAACTGTTTTATGGGAGATGTCTATTTTTTGTATCATCAACTTGATGATACCATTTACTTACTTTTTTTTCCACATTTTCAAGATATTTTTCATCAGTAATATCAAACCATAAAACATCTTTCTCTTTCTTAAACCAAGTCAACTGACGTCTTATATATCCATGAATTTTGTTTTGCAGTATCCTGGTGAGTTCATCTTCGGTTGAAATTTTCCCGCTTAAATAATCTACCAAAACTCCATATTCTAATCCCAGCTGCCTCATTCTTTTTAAACTTAATCCTTTTTCATGTAATTTATTTGCTTCCTCAATCATTCCCTGATTTATTCTGTCTATAACTCGCTCATTTGCTCTCTCATATAAAATCTTACGTGGAGCACTCAATCCTATTTTTAAAATATCAAACTTTCTCCCTAACCCAAAAACCCCCTCAATTCTCTGATTTATCCTACCACTGGCTCCCAATTCTATTGCCCGAATGAGTCTACGTGGATTTCCCCGATCCGACTGATTCATCTTTTCCCATCTTTTAATAGAAAGTGTTTGCAATTTTTCCTTTAACTCTTTTGAAGAAAGTTTCTCTAATTTTTTTCTTAAAACCTGATCCACCGGTATCAATAAATTAGGTAAACCCTCAAGTAAGGCTTTTAAATAGAATCCTGTTCCACCTACTACTATTGGCAACTTGCCGCTTTTCCCAATCTTCCCGATTGCTCTGTTTGCATCTTTCACATAATCATAAACCGTATATTGTTTATCAGGTTTCAGAACATCATACATCCAGACCCTAATTCCCCCAATTTCCCAAAATCTCCTCCCACGTCTCACTTCCCACTTCCCTTTTCCAGGTAATTTACCTGTACCAATATCAAGTCCCATATATACCTGCCTTGAATCACAAGATACCAATTCCCCATTAAATTTCTTGGCCAATCTCAGAGCCAAATCAGTTTTCCCAGTTGCAGTCGGACCTAAAATAACCAATAATTTGTTCATAGTTTTATGTTTATCCCTCTTGCTTTCTTCATCATAAATCTTATCATTCATTCGTATAACTTGGGGAATGCAGTGTATGTTTTTACAGATGAGGGAGTTTATCTATATTCAGCCAAACTTATAAGTGAAGATTTAATTCCTTATAAAGATTTTTTTCTTGCCCAACCTCTGTATCTTATATATTTAGTCTCACAGCTATTGCAATTTGTAAATTTTGATCTCAATTTATTCCACTTACTTTATATAATCTGGTTTTTCAGTTTAATCTTTCCTATATACTTTATTACTTTAAAGTTAACCAACAGCCGTTTTGCAGCTGTTCTGAGTTTATTACTACTTTCTACATTTGCCGAACTTGTACAATGGGACGCTCATTTTTTTGCATTAAGGCAGGCCTCACTGCCTTTTCTTGCCACTAGTTTATTTTTTATTATTGTTAAACCCAAACAAAAAGTTGCAGGAATTTTTCTAGGACTATTTGCCATAACTTTATTTCAGAATTTTTTATACTCTTTGGGTATTGCCTTTGCTTTTTTGCTGTATGACTATTTTTACAAAAGACGACAACTAAGTGAACTTTTAACTAAAAATTTAAGCTTTATTTTGTCATTTGGTGGCATAGCTTTTTTAGGATATCTTCTAGTTTACTTATTGCCCAATGGGGTCAGTAATACAGTTACCTACCAGTTGGACCGTCCATATCTTCCCTACTTAACAAGGATTGACTGGTTAAAAATATATACTTTACCGGGAAATTGGCCTTTCATATTCACCGGTTTTCTAGGATCAATAATTATTTTGAAAAATAAAATGGGATTTTTGGGGCTTGCCAATATAATTGGCATACTTGTTGTTCTTTTTGCAAGTAAGTTTTATTACCCACACTATATAACTATACTCGCCTGTGGTTTTACCATAACTGCGGCAATACTGATAGCTTCTGTCAGTCAGACTACTATACATAAAGTCTTAGTTTCTATTTTGATCTTATCAAGTATTTATTCTGCTTCATTTAACCATTTAAAATTTCATTTAGTTGATGTAAAAAGTCCAGAGTTTTTTCAGGCAATAGAGTTTTTAAAAAATACTCCCGAACCTTTATTTGCTTTTGAGCCGATATATGGATTATATGCAAAAAAGGATTTGACTTATCACTACTATGTTGCGGATATGAGATACTTTAAAGTTATGAACAAAAACTTAGTTGACAGGGATTATCTGGATATCCTAAAAAGAAGTAATACCGTTCTCATAGAACCATTCACCAAATCTATGCTTTCACCATTTGTTCTAAATTTTATTCAAAATGATTTCTCTATTGTTTATCAAGATTCAATACATCAAATATTTGTAAGAAACTAATGAGAAATAAACATCTAAAATTTTTCCTAATCTTGGCAGCGCTTGCTTTTGCTGTCAGACTCTATCTTGCACAATTTTTAACCTACTATTTAGACTTGGATACATTTAAATCCTGGAGCTATTATTTAGCAGCATATGAGTTTAAATCTTTTTATGCCAATGTTTGGTCTGATTATTTACCTGGCTATCACTATATACTTTGGTTTTTGGGAATAATTCGAGAATGGTTAATTATAAATTCTATCCCATTTAATGAAGATGTTTTTTATAAACTGCCCTCAATTATTGCTGATATATTAAATGCCTTATTCATATTTTTAATTGCAAGGAGGTTTACTGCTCCAAAAAAAGCACTTTTTGCAGCCATATTTTTTCTCATAAACCCTGCTATCTTGGCAAACTCCACTTTCTGGGGCCAGGCAGACAGTTTTGCAGCTCTATTTATAATCTTAAGCTTCTATCTTATCTTGCAGAAAAAATTTTGGTTTGCTGCTGTTATCATAGGTTTTGGCCAGACAGTTAAACCCATCGCTTTATTATCAATTCCAATTTATCTTATCTTTATTTTTCTAACAGATAACAAAAAATATAGTCAAAGTATTTGGAAATCTTTAGTGTTCTTAATTATTATCACTTTCACCTTTATTACAGCTTTTATCCCATTCAATCATTTGCCTAACTTATTTGAATTTATAAACAGCCGTTTACAACAAACCTTTCATCAGTACTCCTACACCAGTCTTAATGCTTTTAACTTCTGGGCCATTGTGTCAGATTTCTGGATTCCAGATAAACTAACCTTTATGACTGTAACTTTTCAAAATTGGGGTAATATATTTTTTGGTGTAATATATGCTCTACTATTGATCATCCTAGTGTCTAAATTTAAAACTGTTGAGAACAAATTCCTGTTTTTAACTTATATATTGACAATTTGCTATTTTGCTATGTTTATGTTTTTAACCAGAATGCATGAACGGCATCTCTTTTACGGATTAACTTTCATCTCTCTGCTGCTACCTGCACTATCTTTAAAAGAGATATTATTAAGCATGATTCCGTTTATTATTTATATTTTGAACCTGTTATTTGCTTATCAACAACTGATTCAAAAACCTCTACAGTGGGATAAATCAACAATAATTCTAATTTCAATAGCCAATTTGTTAATTTTTATCTATCTTTTGATAACTTTCTTAAAAAGATATGCGAAATCTAATAAAACCTAGAAACATCCTTATATTAATCATTGTCCTGACAGCCTTTTTACGTCTTTTTAGACTGGATTATCCTAATAAGTTTATCTTTGATGAAGTTTATCATGCCTTTACTGCCAAAGAATACTTGAAAGGATCAAGAGAGGCTTGGGAGTGGTGGACAACTCCACCTCCTGGAGTGGCATATGAATGGACTCATCCTCCACTGGCCAAAGAAATTATGACAGCTTCCATGTTTATATTTCGCTCCCAAGACAGTTGGGCCTGGAGATTGCCGGGCGCATTGCTTGGAGTTTTGTCCGTTTATTTGGTCTATCTTCTTGGCATCCGGTTACTTAACAGCCAAACTGCAGCCTTAATTGCAGCTTTTGCCTACTCCCTTGATGGAATAAATTTTGTCCAATCAAGAGTGGGTATGAATGATATTTACTTTGTGACATTCATGTTGGCCAGTCTGCTTTTTATGTTAAATAAAAAGTTTATATTCGCTGCAATTTTTTTAGGCCTTTCTTTATCCAGCAAATGGGCAGCTGTCTATATTTATTTAATATTTATTCCCTTACTGCTTGTTCAGGGTAGAACCTTACATATTTTATATTTTATAGCCATTCCTATCTTCGTTTACCTGATATCCTACATACCATTTTATCTTTTAGGTCATACTCCTGAGCAGTTTATTCATCTGCAACAACAGATGTGGTGGTATCATACAACTCTTAAAGCCACCCATAATTATTCTTCGCCTTGGTGGTCTTGGCCACTTAACTTATACCCTGTCTGGTATTTTGTAGATTACAAAGGAGATAAAATTGCCAATATTTTTGCTGTTGGTAATCCGGCAATTTTTTGGATTGGTACAGCAACTATATTATTAACTATTTTGGAAACATTTAAAAGAAAATCTTTAAATTTATTTATCATTCTAATGGGATTTTTTGTTTTCTGGCTACCCTGGGCAATTTCTCCCAGAATTATGTTTTTATATCACTTTAGTCCTTCTATTCCGTTTCTAAGCTTAGCTTTAGGCTATCAGCTTAAATCACTCTACGGCACAAAGACGCAAAAAATGATTTTTACATTACTGATTTTGATAAGCTTAAGTTTTATTTTGATTTACCCATTCTTAACAGGAATCCCAATTCCTAACAAATTAGTTAATTTATTTTTCCTGATTAATCTTTCGAAAAATCCTTTTAATTAGTCTGATTTCCCGAAAATCCAAGGGGTTTGTGTTTTAATCTTTTTCGCTTTCGGATGTTTTTCTGTCATCCTGGCAACTCTTACAACTGTATCTGTGCCCACTTTAATTCTCTCTGCAATTTTTCTGATAGATAACCCTTCTTCCAAAAGGCTCATAATTTGATATCTATTTTTTAACATCCGCCACTCAGAAGGAGTTAATAAATTTGTTAAAAGATTCGCGGGTATTTGGATATTGCTATCTTGTCTAGGTTTAGACATGTATCCATACAATCATATACAAAAATATTGATATAATCAATTTACTAAAAATATGCTAAAGGCTTTTCAAATTACAGTAAACGGTAAAAAATTGGACTATCGTTTAGGTAAAAAGTTAAATTTAGATCAAGTCAAAACTTTTTTTGAAAAGAAATATGTGGTAAGAAAACTTTGGTCAGGCGGAAGACACGTCCTCGGAATATTAGAAAAAGGAAACAAAATATTATTCTTAAAGCTTGCCACCACAGAAGGGATAAGCGCTGTCACCAAAAATGAATATAACTGGAATGAACAATTCAACAAATTAGTATCAAGACAAGTATCTGATTTTCAAGTACCTCAAAATGAAGAGTGTGGAACATACAAAGATAAGTTTTTCTATTTAATAACCGAGAAATTTGATGGAGAATTACTCACTAAAAGACCGGAAAGTACAAAAACATCAGCGGCTTTTTTGGATCTTTTACCTGCTGTTGTAGAATTTTCGGAACTTATTCAGAAATTGGAAATTAACAACCTTTCAGATGAAGAAAATTCAGATCATAAAAAAATATTTTATGAAAAAACCAGATTATGGTACGAAGATATTCCGGATAATATTAAAGAAAGATACAAAATCGGAGACCTTATAAAAATTGTTGGAAAGGGTGTACCCGGTCTTCAAAAAAAGGCGAGACACGGCGACTTTACTCCATGGCATCTAATTAAACTAAAAGACAGACAGCTTGGGCTTATTGACGGGGAACATGCAAAACATAATAGTGTTGAATATTATGATATTGGATATTTTATTCAAAGAGTATTTAGTGTACTTCAGAATCCAGATTTGGCCAAGAAGATATTATCTCTATTATTAGAGAGCAACTATGACATAGGAAAATTACGGGTCATTCTGGCTGCAAGAGGAATAGGGGGATTTTTGGATGAATCACTAAAACTTAAACCAAATTATCAGTTTAGTAATAAATTTAAAGATTGGGTATTATCACTTGATTAGTCTTTTGAGGGTTTTGCCTGCAGTAAATCCCGGGGTTTTTTTGTTGGGGATCTGGATAGTTTCACCTGTTTGAGGATTTCTTCCGCGGCGTGCTGCTCTGGACCTTATTAGAAAAGTACCAAAGCCTGTAATAACCACCTTCTCTCCCCGAACTAAGCCGTCTCTGATTAAATTAAAAGTAGAATTAACTGCATCTTGAGAAGCTCTTTTAGTCAAATTTGCTTTCTTAGCAACCTTTTCTATGAGCTCATTTTTTGTCATGCCACTAACTTACCAGATGATTATCCTTTTGACAAGCCCCAAAACACCCTAAGGTGTGGTAGTTATAGTTTCTGTTGTTCTGGTTTCTCTTATAGTAGTAATTCGAACAGTTCCCGGCACCATAACTTCTTTCGATATTCTTTGGGCAATGTCATGAGTTAGTTTTGGCAGTTCATCATCAGAAATTTTTTCAGGCATTACAATAACCCTTACTTCTCTTCCTGCTTGCATTGCAAAACATTTTTCCACTCCCTCAAAAGAGGTGGCAATCTTTTCAATATCAGAAAGCCTTTTTACATAATCCTCAACATTTTCATGTCTTGCCCCAACTCTTCCACCGGAAATTGCATCCGCAATATAAACAATAATTGATTCAACTGAGGAAAAAGGCTTATCTTCATGATGCTCCGCAATACAATTTATAACTTCCTCAGGCAAATTAAATTTCTTGGCTAAAATTACCCCTTTATCAACATGTGAACCTTCCTCATCCGTTACTATTTTTCCAATATCATGAAATAAACACCCAAGTCTGACAGTATTAACATTTGCACCCAACATATGAGCCAAAGCCACACCGATTTGTGTTTCTTCTTGAGTATGTAAAATTAAATTTTGTCCGTAGGAATATCTATATTTGAATCTTCCCAGTTGATCAATTAATTCAACCGGTAGATTATATACCCCGACATCAGATGCAAGTTTCTCTCCTGCTGCTCTCATTAATTTATTAACATCAGCTTGAGTTTTCTCAACAATCTCCTCTATTCTTTGGGGTTGAATCCTTCCATCTTCCAGAAGTCTCTCCAGAGAAACTTTTGCAATTTCCCGTCTAACTGGATCAAAGGACGAGAGAATTAAAGTGTCCGGAATTTCATCATCCATCACCACATCCACTCCGGTTGCTTGCTCAAACGTTCTAACATTTCTTCCTTCTTTTCCAATAATTTTTCCTTTCATATCTTCGTCGGGAAGTTTAACTTTTGAAGTAGTAAATTCTGAAATATAATCTGTTACACCATGTAAAATTGCATCGGTTAAAATTTCTTTGGCTTTTTCATCTGCCCGTAGTTTTATCTCATCTTCTGCTTCTTTAATTTTTTTGGAAATTTCTACTGCCAGATCTTTTTCGATATTTTCCAAAAGAATCTTCTTGGCATCTTCTGCACTAAATGTAGAAGCTTTTTCTAACTTCTCCACCAAATTTATTCTTACTTTTTCTAAATTTTCTAGCTTTTCATCAACAAGTTTTTGTTTCTCAGCAATCTGTCTTTCTCTTTCTTCTAAAATCCCTTCACGTTTAGCAAGTTCCGTTGAATCAATGGCTGAGGAAAAGACACTGGTGTGTGGCTTAGGACCAAAATGTCGTTGCATTAGTAATTACCTCTTTCATATTAATATATTCTACCTTTTTCTTAGGATATTTTCAATAATATGTGCAGGATGACTAGATAACGTACATTTCTCCTTTCTGTGCTTGTAGGTAGTTTGTAACATATTCCGAGGGAGTTTTGTAAGATAGGGCTTGATGGAATCTTTTGTTGTTGTATTTGTCATTAAATAGAACACA
>ORMF011691754.1_pt1 | contig 35688 bp, 27 predicted proteins | sample 1779871 | NCBI WGS metagenome assembly ORMF01 (sample SAMEA104232316, study PRJEB22302) | groundwater metagenome | biome: forest; feature: aquifer; material: groundwater | place: USA | collected 2011-08-07 | depth 5.4 m
ACTACACGCCGGAGAAGGCGGACGGCGTCGGACTCCGCGAGGACACCTTTCTCGACTACGACACCTGCGATTCGGCGCTCGAGTGCCATCGGACGCACTTGCGGCTGGACGACCACTACGTCCGCGTGCTCACGCTCAAGGAACCCCCCGCGCAGACGTTTCCCCTGCTGTTTCAAGCGCTGTACGAGATTCCGTCGAATCTCGTGCTCGCGAGCGACTGGCAGCGGGAAGGGCAGGGCGCGGTCCGTCGGGAGATTCACGCGAAGCGCCGACACTTCCACAACGCCAAGGTGAGTCTCACCCATTACGTCACTGACACGAGCGCGACCCCAGCGGACGTGCTTGTCGACGACAGTGCGACCGCCGTCGTGCGGGACCTCGGCGCGGCCCTGACGGAGCTCACGCTGCAGGGCCGGTACTTCGGGCAGTACACCCTCACCGTCGTCCTCTACGATCGCGACCCGGCCGTGCTCGAACGCAGCGTGGGCGCCTGTCTCAAGGCCTTCGCGGCGCACGACGCCCAGGTGACCGACGAACGCTACAACCTGCTCAACGCCTGGCTGGCCGTCCTCCCGGGGAACAGCGCGTACAACGTCCGGTCCATGCATCTTCTAAACACGAACTACGCCGACCTCTCGCTGCTCTTCGCGCAGGACGCCGGGGCCGACACCAACGCGCACCTCGGACGCGAAGCGCTCGCGGTGCTCGATTCGACCCAGGGCACGCCGTACTCCCTCAACCTCCATGTCGAGGACGTGGGGCATACGCTCGTGCTCGGCGCCACCGGGAGCGGCAAGTCGTTCCTGCTCAACTTCCTGATTGCGCACCTGCAACGCTACAGCCCGCACACGCTGATCTTTGATCTCGGGGGGAGCTACGAGGGGCTGACCACGTACTTCGGGGGTCAAGCGCTACGGGTGTCGTTGGACCGTCCGGGGTTCACGATCAACCCATTCTGTCTGCCGCCGACACCCGCCAACCTGCAGTTTCTCTTCACGTTCGTGCGCGTCCTGATCCAGGCGGGGAGCCAGTACGCGATGACCCGTGCCGACGACCAGGCCCTCTATGAACAACTGGAGACCCTCTACGCGCTCGATCCGGACCAGCGACGGCTCTTTACCTTAGCGAACATCCTGCCCCGCGGCCTCGCGCAGCATCTCCAGCGCTGGGTGGACGGCGGCCAGTACGCCCAGGTGTTCGATCACGTCGAGGACACCGTCACCCTGGCGACCTTCCAGTACGTGGACTTCGAGGGGCTCGACAGCGCGCCGCTGGTCCTGGAGCCGTTGCTCTTCTACCTCCTCCATCGGGCGACGGCAACAATCCTCGACCCGGCGCTGGCCGGGATGCTCAAGGTGTTCGTGCTGGACGAGGCGTGGCGGTTCCTCCGCGACCCGACGATTCGCGCCTACGTCACCGAGGCACTCAAGACGTGGCGAAAGAAGAACGCGTGCGTCCTGATGGCCACGCAATCGAGCGAGGACCTCCAGCGATCCGAACTGTTGCGCGTGGCCATCGAGAGCTGTCCCACGAAGATGTTTCTGGCCAACCCGCACATCGACCAGTCGGTCTACCAGGACCTGTTCCACTTGAATGCGACCGAAGCGGCGCGCATCGCGACGCTGGTGCCGCGGCAGCAGCTGTTGCTGAAACAACCCCACGTGGCGAAGGTGCTGAACCTCGACGTGGATCCCAAGAGCGCGGCGCTCTTCAGCGCGCGTCGCGCTTGACCTTCGTTATGCGTGCCGTCACGTCGGAAAGGAGACCCGATGGTTCACCGTTGCTGTGGCGCTGTGTTGTGTCTCATCACCCTAGGCGCGGGTGCGCCGGTGGCCGCACAGTCCGAGTCGGCCGCGCCGCGCGGAGCTCGTACGGTCGTGTACCACCCGCGCGACCTCGTGGCTCTCCGCGCGAAGCTGCGCTACACGACGCTCATCGTCTTGCCCGAGGGTGAAGACGTGGTTGAGGCAACCTGTGGCGACAAAGAGGTCTGGATCGTCAACGTGCGCGGGGGCCTCGTGTCGGTGAAGCCCGCGAAGGCCGGCAGTGAAACGAATCTCAATCTGGTCACGACCAGCGGACAGGTGTACGCCTTTCTGCTCACGGAAGTCTCTGCGGAGAAGGGCCAGGACGCGGACCTGACGGTGTACCTCGAGCCCGACGACCTCGACTCATCGGTTGCGACGCGCGCACGGCAGAAGTTTGTTCCGGCGGAGCAGCTCGAGGACTTCCGCGCGCAGGCCGAGCTGGCGCGCGAGCAGGCACGCCGCGCGACGGAGGCGGCGCGGGCCGAGCTGGACGCCGGCCTGACCGCATTTCGCACGACGTACCCGCTCAGCCTGCAATTTGCGTATCGCTTCGCGGTGGACACCAAGCCGTTCCTCCTGCGTGCGATGTTTCACGACGATCACCGGACGTTCATCCAGTCCGACGCAAGCGAACTGCCGGCGCTGTACGAGGTCAAGGACGGGACACCCAACCTCGTGAACTTTGAGGTGCACGACGGCACCTACGTCATTCCGAAAGTGCTGGACGACGGCTACCTGATGATTGGGAAGGCCCGGATGGCCTTTCGCCGTGTGGACGGGAAGTAGGGGAGCGCCATGGCTGATCAGCCCGCGCCCGCCCCCGACGTCTCCGCGCCGACCGGACGCGTCACCGATCATCGTCGTCTGCCACTCGGCGTCGTCCCGCGACACCTCCAGCAGTGGGCGCTCGCGGGCATCGCCGTGGTCATGGTCGGCATCTTGGCCGTGTCTGGCCCACCGCCGACGCCGCGCGCACTCACCACACCCTCGCCGAGCGCGATGGCCGTGGATCCGAACCAGCAGCGGATCGAGGAGTATCAGCGCCGCATTCAGGAGCAGGCGCAGCGGCTGGCGGCGGAGCAGGCGCAATTGCAGCTCGCGAAGGACGCCCTCACTGCCCCTCCGGCTGCGACGAGTGGCGCGGCGCCGCTCCGTGGCAGTGCCGAGGCCTCGGCGCCGTCCGCCCCGCCGTCCGTCGAGCGCGACAGCAGCAGCGAGACCCGCGCCCGCGTGGCCGACAACGTCGCCTTCTCGCGGCCGGGCACCACCGGCGCGGGACAGGCGGTGGCGGCGGCCGGTGCGCCCGTGATCGATCCCGCGACCGTGCTTCCGCCGGTCCCGTTGCCCACGGACGTCCCGAATGTGTCTGGCGCCGCGCCCGCGCCGACGTCGCCCGCCGCAACGCCACCGGGGGCCGCGCCCGCGGTGCGTATCGCCGCTCCGACGGCCCCGAGTGAAACGCAGTACACGCTGTACGAAGGCACCATCATCGAAACCGTCCTCACGAATCGGCTCGACGGCACGTTCAGCGGACCCGTCAATTGTCTCGTGAGCGTGCCCGTGTATGCGGCGGACCATCTCGTCATTCCCGCCGGCGCCCGCATCCTCGGCGAGGCGCGCGCGGTGAACACCTTCGGCCAGTCTCGCCTCGCCGTGACCTTTCACCGCGTCATCTTGCCGAATGGCCTGCACGTCAACCTCGACACCTTCGCTGGCCTCAACCAGGTTGGCGATCTCGGCCTGCGCGACCAGGTGGATCGGCACTACGCGCAGATCTTCGGCGTCTCGCTCGCGCTCGGAGCGATCGCCGGCTTCGCGCAAGGCCAGAGCAGCGTCGGCCTCGACGCCACGGCCGTCGACACGTATCGGCAGGGCACAGCGGCGAGCGTCTCCCAGTCGAGCGCGCGCGTGCTCGATCGGTTTCTGAACCTCCTCCCGACGGTCACGATTCGGGAGGGGCATCGCATCAAGGTGTATCTGTCCAGTGACCTGGAACTCCCGGCCTATCGGCCGGCGTTCCCCTTGCCCGGAGGTCGTCCATGATCCGTCGTCTGGTCCTTGGAGCCATGCTTCTGGTGGCGATCGTGACGCCCCTGTCAGCGCAGTGGGTCGTCTTCGACCCGTCGAACTTCGCGAACGCCGTCGAGCAGCTGTTCCAGCTCGAAGAGCAGTATCGCCAGTTGGTCACCACCTACCAGCAGATCCGCACCCAGTACCTCCTGCTGAAGCAGCAGGCCGAGAAGCTGCCGTTCAATCTGGAGGTGCGGTACCGCAGCCTCGGCACGCCCTGGCTGCCGTTAGTCGCGCCGAGCGCCTACGGCACGACCGCTCGCTGGATTGACGCGGCCAATACGGGACAGTTTCCCGATGCCGCCTACGCGCGCGCTACCCAGGCGCTGACGTCCTACGCCGGTGCCCTCGCGGGCCTGTCGGCGGCCGAGACCGCGCGCGTCCAGACGCGCTACGACCGTGCCCAACTCGCGGACGCGACGATCACCAACGACCTCCAGGCGCTCGGACGGCTCCGGCTGCACGAAGGGTCCGTCGAGGCCACCATCCGCAACCTCGAAGCCGACGCGTACTCGGATGACCCCGCCCTCCATACGCAAATCGCGGTGCTCAACAAGATCAACGCGACGGGGGTCACCGCGGTGCGCATGGCGAAGGACGCCAACTACGTCCTGGTATCGCTCCTGGAGCAACAGGTGTTGGAGGCGACGGAGCGACGAGAGGCGGCGGTTCAGGGCATCAACGCCCACGTGGCGTTTCTGACCGAAGCGCGTCCGCTGTTGGCCCGCACGACGGTGGACACCACAAACGCGCTGACCACGTTTCGGATTCCCTAGCGAGGGTGATCGATGGCCGGCATTGATCCGTTTGCCAGTATCACGGGGGCGATCCTTGACCTCCTCATGCGCGACGGGGATCTCTTCCTCGCCTTGGGCACGAACCTGTTCCGGGGGGTGGCGATCATCCTGATCGCGTGGTTTGGGATCCGCGCGGCCCTCGGGAGCGCCGAGGGGGGCGCCGGCCTACCGCTCACGCCCTTCGTTAGCTTGATGCTGACCATCGCCTTCGGCTTCACGATGATCACGTACTACCGGGCCCCGATTCCTGGGATCGGCATCAGCTTCACGCAACTCCTGACCGACCAACCGATCTTCCTGGCGCGGCAGCTCGAAGTGGTCCAGGTGCAGCGCCTCAGTGATCGCCTCAATGAGCTCTACCTCTCCCTCGAGCAGCCGCTGCTGTTCAATGTGTCAGCGATGGTGGGCTATTTCCTCGTGGCGCTCGCGGTCACGGCGGCGCGCGTGGTGTTGCTGGCCGTGATTGCCTTCGGCCTTGTCGCCACGGGCGTCGCCGTGCTCGTCGGGCCGGTGTTCATTCCCTTCTTCCTCGTCCCACACATGGAGTGGGTGTTCTGGGGCTGGCTCAAGTCGCTCCTCCAGTACGCCTTCTACCAGGTCATCGCGCAGGCGTTCGTCTTTGTCTTCGGCAGCTTCCTCATCAACTTTCTCGATGCCTTTCCACCCCCGTATACCGTCGACCGCCTCCTCGTCGGCGGCTTCCATCTGATCTTCCTGCTGTTTGCGTTCACGTACGGCTTGTTGAAAGTGCCGTCCCTCACGCATTCGCTGTTTTCCGGATCGGCAGGGCAAAGCACCCTGCCGCGATTCCTGGGGTAGCCGCCGATGACCACGACCGAGATCACGCTGCCCCCCACCGGCTACGAGTACGGCGAAGCCCGACGCCGCTACGTCGAGCACTACGGCTCGACGCTGGTGACGAACCGCTACCTGCACGTCGTCGTGGCGTGCCTGTGCCTGGTCCTCGTGGCGCTCAGCGTGGTGACCGTCCATACCCAGCGCACGTTCCAGAATTTCAAGCCGCTCGTCATTCGCATTGACGAGGTCGGCCACGCGGCCGCGGTCACCTATGACAGCTTGGCCTACACCCCGCAGGCGCCCGAGTTGAAGTACTTCCTGGTGCAGTTCGTCACCATGCACTACGGCCGGGTGCGGGTCACCGTGCGCCAACAATATGCCCAGTCGCTCTACTTCCTCGATGGCCGACTCGCCGACGCCACGATGGAGGCGAACACGAAGTCCGGGCTGATCGAACGGTTCCTCACAAGCGGGAGCGACGAGATCGACGTTCGCGTCAAGAACGTCACCCTGGAAGATCTCCGGCAACCGCCGTATCGGGCGACGGTGGAGTTCGACAAGGTCTACCTGGCACCCTCGACGCGTGCGGAGACCAAGCACGAATCCTTCGTCGCCCATCTCGTCTTCGTGGTCACCCAGCAGGTCGACAACGCCCGCATTCCGATCAACCCCTTGGGCCTGACGATCACTTACTTCCGAGAGGACCAGGCCTTTGTCGACGGGCCGTGAGGTCGGTCGATCCGCCAAGGCCGACGACCAGCAGAGGAACGAACATGCCCTTCATTCCGCGACAAGTCAAACCACCCGCGCGACGGGTGATCACGTGCAAGGTGCTGGAGGAGACGGCGACCCTGCTGACGCGCTATGCCGAGTTCCTGGACAGCACTCAGGAGTACGTCGTCAACGAACTACTCTGCGTCGCCTTCCGCCGCGATAAGGAATTTCAGGAGTGGCTCGCGTCGACCCCTGCGGCGCCACCGCAGACCGGGCAGGAGCCCGTCGCCGGCGGCCGTCAGGCCGGGCGCCCGCAGTCATGAGCTTCGAACTGATTCTGCCGTTCCTGCGGCCGATTGCGCACCTCATTCAGGACCCGCACGTCACCGAGATCATGGTGAACGGATCCGGGCGGGTCTTCGTCGAGCGGAACGGTCGCCTGGAGGCCGTGGTGGATGTGGCCGTGCGGGAGCAGAACCTGCGCGTCGCCGTCCGCAATCTGGCCCGGGTCCTCGGAGACGATGTCTCCGAGGAGCGTCCGCTCCTGGACTCGCGGCTCCCCGACGGCTCGCGCGTGGCGGCCGCCCTGCCGCCGGTCAGCCTGAACGGCACCACCCTGACGATCCGCAAGTTTCAGAGTCGCCACTTCTCGGCGGACGAACTCGTGCGCATCGGCACGCTCACCGGCGCGCAGCTCGACACGCTACGGCGCGGCATCGAGGCGCGCGACAACATCCTGATCAGTGGCGGGACGGGGACGGGCAAAACCACCTTGCTCAACGCGCTCGCGGCCTTCCTGCCCGCGGACGACCGACTAGTCGTGATCGAGGACACGGCGGAATTGCAGCTGGAGGCATCGAACCTGGTCCGCTTCGAGGCGCGTCGCGAGCAAGTCGGCGTGCCGGCCGTCACCATCCGCGACTTGTTGCGGGCGACCCTGCGGCACCGGCCCGACCGGATCCTGCTCGGCGAAGTACGTGGTGGCGAAGCGTTCGATTTGCTGCAGGCCCTCAACACCGGGCACTCGGGCACGCTGTCGACCATTCATGCGAACTCCGCGGAGCAAGCGTTGACCCGGTTCGCGTCCTGCGTCATGCAGGCGGGCGTCGACGTGCCGTACCAGGCCGTCCGACTCGGGATCGCGGAGTGCCTGCAGCTACTCGTGCATCTCGAGCGGCGTCACGGTCAACGCGTGGTGCGGCAGGTGGTGCGCGTGCGTCGGTACGACGCGGCCGCTGACCGGTACGCACTCGAGGAGGCGTCGTGATCGGCAGCTGGCTCGACACAGTGCTGCTGTCCGATGTCGCGCGGGTCGGAGAGGGTCCGCAGCCTCGGTGTGACGTCGCGCTCCTGATGAAGACGCTGCTTCGCAGCGGGAGTTCTTTTGACACGTCACCCCCCGCGGGGTGCTGTTCGTAATCCGGTGGGTGTCGTTCGTCAACCGTCGACGGGTGTGTCACTTAGCGGAATTTACTCGGCGAGCGGGTTCCGAACGGAACCCAGATGGGTTCCACAGAGAACCCGTGCCACGGTCAGGACTTAGCAGATCGCCACCGTCCGCGCCCATCACGCGCGAAGGAGCACGACTCGAATGGCCACAGCTCGCACGAAATGCATCAGCACCAAAGTCACGGCCGACGAGTACGCGCTCTTCACACGCGTGGCACAGGCGCAGACCGTCAGCGGGTGGGCCCGCGACGTGCTGGTCGCGACCGCGTCGGCCTCGCGATCCTTTGAGCAGATCGTCCTCGCCGAAGTGGTCGCCCTCCGGACGATCATCCTGAACCTCCATTTCGCGCTCGCGTCCGGCGAGACGCTGACCGCCGACACCATGCAACGGCTGATTGAGCGCGCGGACCAGGACAAGGTCCACAAAGCCGACGAACGACTCGCAGCCGCACCCCGCCGGAGGCAGCCATGAGTGAGGCGTGGGGCCGCACGTCCGCGGCCGGCACGTGGCCGCATCCCAAGCCGGTCTGGACCCTCGCCGTGCTGCTCGTCGCGCTGACCAGCGCCGTGGTGATCGTGACCTATCGGTACCAGGCGGCCTGGACGCCGCTCCAACGGGTCTACGCACCCACATTCCTTCGGTGTCAGCTGATGGCCGCGCTCGGATTCACCAGCAGCGGACGCTATCGTCTTCTGGAGGTTGAGAGTCTCGCCGGGACCCGACTGGCGCTCGAGGACGAGGTGCAGCCCGGGCCGGCAGGGAGCGGGGACGCCCCGTTCGTCCTGACCGATGCGGCATTGGGGATCGGCGATCGACGCCTGGTCTGGCGCGACGCGTCGTACCCGCACGCGGCGCTGCACACGTTCCTGGGGCGCTGGATCTATCGCGATGACGCGATCGCGAAGCTGCTGAGACCGGCGCTCTGGGGAGGCCTGGTCGTGCTGGCCGGGGGCCTATTGGTCGCGGTGCCGAAGGATGTCGTACGCGCGCGCGACCGCCGACAGGGGCGCCGGCTGAAGGGGCCCGAGCTCGTCTCCGTCACGCGGTTCAACCGGCGGTACCGCGCGGAGGGGATCGGCTTCGTGCAGCCGCCGCGGATGTGCCGCCGGCCCACGTGGGTCCGCGTCCCGCGCGCGATCGAGTCGAGCCACTTCCTCATCATGGGGGATTCAGGTACCGGGAAGTCCGCGTTGATCCGGCAGATGTTGACGCAGATCGAGGCGCGCGGGGACACGGCCATCGTCTACGATCCCGCGCTCGAATACACACCCCAGTTCTACACGCCCGAGCGCGGCGACGCGATTCTCAATCCGCTGGATGCGCGGAGCCCTTACTGGACGCCGGCCGATGAGTGGCGGCACGAGGCGGAAACGCTCACACTCGCCACGTCATTGTTTCCCGACCGGCACCACGAGAATGCGTTCTTCACGGAAGCGCCGAGACGCATCTTCGCGCACCTCCTGACGCTCCGACCGACGCCGGAGCAACTGGCCTGGTGGCTGTGCCACGAAGACGAGATCGACCAACGGCTGGCGGGAACGGCGTACGCCGCGATGATCGACCGGCAGGCGCCGGCCCAGCGGAGCGGCGTCCTGGCCTCGCTCAACATGGTGGCCGACACGCTCAAACTCCTCCCCGCCGAACGGGACACGTCGGGCCGCTGGAGCGCCGCGGTCTGGGCGAACGCGTGGCCCCACGGCTGGCTCTTCCTGACCAGCACGCCGGAAACGCGCCCGCGCCTCGTCCCGCTCACCAGCTTGTGGTTGGACACGTTGGTGCTGCGCCTGATGAATCAAGGGCAGCCTCGTCCGCATCCGACGTGGTTTGTGCTCGACGAACTCGCCAGCTTGCAGCGACTACCGCAGCTCCACACGGCCATCACGGAGAACCGGAAATCAAACAACCCCGTGGTGCTCGGTTTCCAAGGCCGCAGTCAGCTCGAAACGCGCTACGGCCACGACGCGGAGGCGATGCTGTCGCAGCCGGCGACCAAGATCTTTCTCCGCACCAGTGAGCCGCACGCGGCGAAGTGGATCGCGGACACGCTCGGGGACATCGAGATCGAACGGTTGCGGGAAAGCCGCTCCAGTGCGCGAGGCGGGCAGCAGAGCTACGGATTGGAACGCCAGGTCGAGCCGCTCGTCATGCCCAGCGAGATCACCGGGCTCGCGCCGCTGCGCGGGTTCTTGAAGGTCGGGAACCTCGTCGTCCGCCTCAGCTTCCCGTTTCTCAACCTGCCCAGGAAGGCCCCGGCGTTCACCGAACGCCCCGGTCTCGCTCACCCCCGAGACGACGCGTCGGCCAGGCCTGACGTGAAGGGCACGACGGCCACGGAGCCGTCGACCACGGACACCGGCGCCCCGCGCCCGTCGCAGCGGCGGAGCGCGGGCCACGCACGCGAGCGCTTTTTCGGGTAGGCGGACGTCACCATGCTCACCATCTCCAAGCCCTTGAGCGCCGCGCAAGTGCGCACGTATCACGCGGAGGAGTTCAGCAACGCCCGTCACAACTACTACACCACCGGCGACGAGATTCGTGGACAGTGGCACGGCGAGCTCGCACGCCAATGGGGACTCTCGGGTGACGTGCAGGAGGCGCACATCCATCGGCTAGCCGACGGACACCATCCGATCACGGGCGAGCCCCTCGTGCATCACCAAACCGCCCGGGCGTATACCAACGAGCGCGGCGAACGCGTCACAACCATGGAGCACCGCGCCGGATGGGACGGGACGTTCTCCGCCCCGAAGAGTGTGTCCCTCACCGCGCTCGTCGGCGGCGATGCCCGCGTGGCCGAGGCGCATCGCGCGAGCGTGCGCGTGGCCCTGGACGAAACGGAGCGGTACGTCCAGGCCCGGATCGGCCGCAATCATCCCGCGGAGACGACGGGGACGTGGATCGCCGCCCGCTTCGAGCATGACAGCGCACGGCCCGTCGAGGGGTACGCCGCGCCGCAGTTGCACACCCACGTCGTCTTCTTCAACGTGACGGAGCGGAGCACCGGAGAGACGCGCGCGCTCCAACCGCAGGAACTCTACAAGACGCAGCAGTACGGCACGGCCATCTACCGCTCGGAACTGGCCACACGCCTCACCGGCCTGGGGTACGAGATCGAGCGCGGCGAGAGTGGACAGCCGGAGATCCGCGGCTACTCGCCGGCGTACCTCGAGGCGTCTAGTCCCCGTCGCCAACAGATTCAGGACTACCTCGAGAAGGCCCAGCGCAGTGGGGCAGGCGCCGCCCAGATCGCGGCGCACCAGACCCGCGAAGCGAAGGGTCACGGCTCGCATGAGGAGATGCAGCGCCGCCATCGCGCGCTCGCGGAGGCCCACGGCCAGCAGCCCCCCCGCGTCGTGCAGGCGGCGAGAGACCGCGCGCGCCGCGGCGAACATCACGTGCCGCAGATGACGGCGCGGACCGCCGTGACGTACGCCACGGACCGGAACTTTGAACGCGAGGCCGTGGTCGACGAACGGGCCCTAATGCGGGATGCGCTCACACGGTCGATGGGGGAGACGACGGTCGAGGCCATCAAGGCCGACGTCGCCCAGCGGGTGGCCGCCGGTGAATTCATCGGCGTGGAGCCACGGCCGGGTGCGCCGGGGCGAGCCTTCACCACGCAGGACATGGTCGAGCGCGAGCGCGACACCATCCAGGCCATGCGCGCAGGCCAGGGGGCGTATCCCACGGTCGCCACGAGCATGACGCGCCACGCGATCCAGCAGGCCTCGCCCCATCTGAGCGAGCACCAGCGTCGAGCGGTGGATCGGATCCTCGCGAATCGCGATCAAGTCGTGGCGCTGGAAGGCGTCGCCGGAGCCGGCAAGACGACCGCGCTCGCCGCGGTGCGCGAGGGCGCGGAGTGGGAGGGCTACCGGGTGGAAGGGTTTGCGCCCACGTCACGCGCCGCGCAGAAACTGGCAGACGCCGGCATTCCCACGAGCACCTTGCAGCGCCATCTCGCGCGGTCCGACGCCCCACGAGACGGATCCAAGCACCTCTACGTGCTCGATGAGTCGAGCCTGGCGAGCACGAAGCACATGCACGACTTCCTCACACGACTCGGTCCCCACGACCGCGTGGTGCTCGTGGGCGACGTCCGCCAACATCACGCCGTCGAGGCGGGGCGTCCGTATCAACAGCTTCAGGAGGCCGGCCTCCAGACGGTCCGCCTCGATGACATCGTCCGGCAGCACGACCCGGCCCTCAAGCACGTCGTCGAGCAACTGTCGCGCGGCGAGGTGGGCGGGGCCATCCACGACCTCGAGCACCAGGGGCGCGTGCACGAAATCGCGGACCGTCAAGAACGGTTCTCGGCGATGGCGCACGCCTACGCCCGGTACCCGGAGGGGACGTTGGTCGTGTCGCCGGACAATCAATCACGGATGGAGATCAACCACACGATCCACCGACTGATGCAGGCCACCGGCCGCGTCCAGGATCACGAGCACCACGCACGCGTCCTCGTCGCCCGGCAGGACGTCACCGGCGCGGACCGCCAATGGGCCGTGCAGTACGAGCCGGGGAACGTCGTGCGCTACGTGAAGGGGAGTCAGGCGCTCGGCATTGAACCGGGGGCGTATGCACGGGTGCTGCAGGTCCACGCCCAGGACAATCGGGTCACGGTCACCCGTGACAGCGGCGAGCGCGTCACCTACGACCCGCGCCGGCTCCAGGGCGTCACGCTCTATCGCGAAGCGGACCGCACGTTCGCGGTGGGGGACCGCGTCCAATTCACGGCGCCGTACCGCGAGCACCACGTCGCGAATCGTGAGCTGGGTACCCTCGAACACGTGGACCCAGGCGGCCGTTTGCACGTTCGGCTCGACTCGGGGCGCGCCGTGGCCATCACCGTGAGAGAGCATCCGCATCTCGACTACGGCTATGCGGTGACGAGTCACAGCAGCCAAGGACAGACGGCAGACCGAGTCCTCGTACATGTGGACACCGAGCGGAGCGGCGAGCAGCTTGTCAATCGGCGATTAGCGTACGTCGCGGTCTCCCGGGGGCGATTCGACGCCCAGATCTACACCGACGACAAAGCCCAGCTCGGAGACGCCCTGAGCCGCGAGGTCTCCCATCGATCCGCGATCGAGTCGAGCCGTGCGCCGGTGGCCGGCGCGCAGACGGTGGAACCATCGTCGGAGGGCCGTCAAGAAGCGCCGCTCGTCATCGCTCGATAGGGCAGTGGGCGCAGGTGCCACCGAACCATGACGTCACCGCGTGGAGTCCTGGCGTCCAGCGTGGGTGTTCCCGCAGCTCGTGTCGGTGACCGAAAGTGGTCGCCGGTGGTGTTCGCGCTCGATCGGCTGTTTCCAAAACGGGGCGGTGTGCCCTACGCGACCGCTGAACGCGTCGTGGTGCTGGTCGTCGTTCGAGCGATGAGTGGTGATGGTGCGTCGGGGGAGTTCAACTGCTTTCTCAGCTATTCGACGATTGCGAAGTGGTCCGGGATCAGCGTGGCATCTGTGAAACGCATGTTGCAGAGGCACTGCGACGGGCCCGTTCCCCTCTTCTACCGGTCGAGGACGGGTGAGACACGAGGCCGTCGCCACGCGTGCTATCGCTTCACGCTGGTACGGCATCCCGAGAGGTTCGCGGCGGCACGCGACGCCGCCCGAGCAGAACGTCGGAAGGAAGTGGAGCGCGCACTGCGTGACCTCCATCCCGAACGCCTCGCATTGCAACGCCAGCGCGTTGATTTCGGAGGAGCGCTAACGGAAGTCGAGTATCGACGTCGGTTGGCGGCGCTTGAGAAAACGGTGAGGTGCGGGACGCCGGCGCGCGCACTCTTGAAGCGCCTGCCCGCCTCCTAACGAGCGCGACACGAGGGAACACGGTCGAGTGGGACCGGATCACGCAAACAGGAGATTCGTGATGACTGAACGCATGATGTTGTGGCCGGAAGTGCATCATTTGGTCGGCCTAAGTCGTACGACGATCTGGCGGCTGGAGCGGACGGGGCAGTTTCCTCGCCGCGTGCTCCTGTCCGCACGGGCAGTGGGGTGGCAGGAGTCCGAGTTGAAGGCATGGCTAGCGAAACGCTTGGCGGCGCGGGATCGCCGTTACGTTAGTCCCACGACGCGACAGCCCACGCTGGACAAATGCGGCTTCGGCGGCCGGTGATTCCTGACGATGCCGGGCGTACTTCGTTCGGCGTCTTGTGGCCGAGCGAGCTGTGTGGACGGCGCTGATTGTCATCGGCGCACCACGTTTCGATCTTGGCCTCGCATCTTCGATCGATGTGAATTGGTGCACGTTCAAGCACTCGTCTCTGAGCCGCACGTTAAGCGCATTCGATGAATGCGTGTTCCACGGGCTTAGTTAGAACCGCGTCGTGCGATGCGACACTGGACCGGCAATGGTGCGTGCGGTCACATTCATCTCACTGCCTGTCGAAGAAGAAAACCTCCTCAACGAATCTTCCATCACCGCCAAGGCTTTGTCTGGTCGCCGTGTGCGTCTTATTATCCGCAGCAACGACCGCGATCAATTCTGAAACGACTTTCCCGTTTCGATGGTTGGTGCTCTTCCAAGTGGACGGGTCAGGGCGCTCATTAATCTGTGTTGTCCCAGCCGGGCCATTTTGAACCGGTCGATCCTTCCCATCATAAATGAGAGTGATCTCAGGGCGCCGCTTTTCGCCTGTTTTTGTGACCATCTCATACACAATGTGGTACGAATTTGGGCCTACAAGTTCGATCACCATCGTGTAGCTCATATACTCACTTCGAATCTTGGACTTGGCGAGGTTCAACTTCCAATTTCCTTCGAACTCGCCAGCTGACGCCGCGACGGCAAAAGAGGAGAACATCACTGAAAGCACTAAAGTGACTGCTCGAGAAGCCATGGTCAACCTCCTCAGGTTTGGTTGGTCACCTCGCCAGGGGACTACTTACGTACCGTCGCTCGTGCAAAGACCAACGCACCAAGCCGTAGGCCTATTCCGTCGGGGATTTTTCGCAAACCTCAGATCATGCCCGTTGTTCCCGCGGCGTCTACGGCTGCGCAGTCCAGTCGACCCGTTCGTAAAACGTCCCGTCCGGGGGGCACAGTGAACGTTCCCGTCGTCAGTATCGGGTCTTCACCTCGATTCACCCATAGCAGAATCTGAAGATAGGGGACAGCGGCACGTCGCGTGCCAATTGAGCCCTTAACGTCACGGCGACAACGAAGGCTCAGTGGAGAAGCGAATGTCGAATCGAGGCTCGGAGTGAAGTACTCTCCCAATCCCGTGCCGGGTCCATCGGAGAGGCGTAGTTGAACTGCGTACGACGTCACGCTCGAAGGGACTTCACATTCGCCAGACCACGTTATCTCTGTCAACCCTCTGTTTGAGGGCTGCTGCTGATAATGTGCCCCTCGTTGCCATGACATTCGCGCTATACGCCACCGGAAGATGTCAGAAGTGCCGGGGACGCCGACTGAGAAGAGGGTACCGTCGAAGAGTGGTGCTGTAGGTGCAGGGTAAATTGGGTCCTCAGGTCCGGTAAGAGCCGCCGCACCACAAGCAGACGAGATCATCAATAGAGCTACCATTATCGCATCAGCGATTGCGCCCGCCTTGGATAGTCGCGGTAGCTGAAGCCGGACTCGTTCCGAACGGCTGCATCGACGCCGAATTGGACTATTTATCTCGAGCACCGGCGTTCCCCCTGCTTTAATCATTTGACTTGATTCATTTACGTCGCAGAGTGGCGGCAACACCGGTGCCATCGTACGTCGCGCCGGTTCAGTTTTCCATTTGCGGGGCGGATCAAAACCACACGGACCTCTCACTATCCGTGTACAGATTTTGGAGGCAGGTCATTCTGCATCATAAACTGCAATGGGAGGTCGGAACCGTCGTATGGATACCCGGACTACGTACCGCTGAAATCAAAGGCCTGCGGAGACGCGTATGTGTATCCTGCAGCGAGTCGACCTGTTCCTCGGCAAACCGGCCGGCAACAATCAGTACCGCGTTGTCGGGCCGGTAATATCGCCGGTAGAACGCCTGCAGTCGTTCAATCGGCACCCGCTCAACGTCTGGTGTCGCGCCGATAGTTGATTTGCCGTAGTTGTGCCAGAGAAACGCCGTCGAGAACAGGCGCTGCCGCAGTACCCTGGCCGGATTGTTCTCGCCGATCTCGAGCTCGTTGCGCACCACGCTCATCTGCGAGTCGAGGATGTCTTTGCGGACGGCGGCATTCAGCATCCGATCCGACTCGAGATCCAGCGCCCACTCCAAATTCTGTTCGCTCGCGGGAAATACCTCGAAGTAATTTGTCCGATCGACCCACGTGGTTGCGTTGCGTCGCGCGCCACGATCCGACTGCTCGCGCTTCGCATCGGGGTGCCGCGTCGACCCATATGACATCAGGTGCTCGATGAGATGCGCCATGCCAGTCTCGCCGTAGTCTTCGTGGCGCGATCCGACCTGGTAGACGATGTTGACGGTGATGATTGGCTTCGACGGATCGGGAAAGAGAAGCACGCGCAGGCCGTTGGCGAGCCGATACTCGGTGATGCCTTCCACCGACGCCATACGGGTCACGCCGGCCGGCAATGCGGCCGTCTGCCCAGACACGTTGGGAGCGACAACGCACAGCAGGCTCACGACGAGCACGATCAATCGATTACGCATGTCTCGCGTCCTCAAACGTCTGCGTCTTCTTCCGGCGGTTTCGTAACTTCGCGATCAATCCAAGTCCTCCGGTTCCCAGCAGGAGGAGGGAGGCGGGTTCGGGAACCGCAGTGGGGTCGCTCGCAAGTATGGGATAGATCGTGCCCGATGCTGATTCAAGGATCACATCAGTGAGAATGTTCCCATCGTCGTCAGTGATTACGAAGCCTATAAGCTCCAGAGTCGCGCCGAAGTCGGCTTGGGCAACTCCCGATCCGACCACTTTATCGAACCGGACTGCGCCCAGCGTGTTTTGGCCCGTATCGAGAGGAACAGCCGGGGAACCTGCATAAGACACAATCGAAAAATCGAAGTTGAAACTGTCATTCCACAGAACTGGGACTCGATTGAAGCTGAAAAATCCAGGGCTCAACGAATTCGTGTGGAAGCGGTGGCGGAACGCCTCCGGCCCGGACCCGCTGGTATGAGCCTCGACCAGGCCCCACGCAGTCCCTTCGCCCGACTCCATGATCATTCCACTAAGTCGGTAAATAACGCCGACGCTTACACCTGGACTCGTTACGCCAGATCCCAGAGGGAGACTGATAGTGAACGTGTCGATGCGCCTTACTTCAGACTGAGCAAACCCGGTCACAGGAGAGCCAGGAAAACTGAAGGCGGCGGATGCACTGCTGTGAAAGTCGAAATCGCCAGCGGTTGCTGCTGCAGTATCGAATAATAATGTATTTCCCCCTATCAACCACCTACCCGAGAAGTCCACGTCGCGCCCCGTCCTGATCTGACAGTTGCTCGCAGCCGCGAGGCAGACATACGCGGTGCTCACCTCGATGGTACTCGCCGAAACGACGCTCGCCAACGCGATACACAGCGTCAACGTAAGCGAACCTACGCCAACGGTTCGAGAGCGAATCCATCCGCAACACCGGTCTGCCGAAGTCGTTTGCGATTCGACGAGGCGAAACTCCATGGTGTCCCCCTGCGCGTTGATACGCGGGTTTAGACGTGAGTGCTCGCGAAGTCAATTAAAAGCGGTTTTCGATGCTACGCGGGCCCGACTCGGCTATTCAAGGTACGAACGTACTGGTAAATTGAACTTTCGCGATCATTCTCCGGATCTCAGAACGCTCGCAGCCTTCATCGCCAGCTGCACCCGATTCGTCACACCACACCGTTCAGACAGAACGGCGAGGTAGTTCTTGACAGTCTGTTCAGCTAAACCGAGACGAACAGCAATTTCCCGGTTTTTTAGGCCATCTTGAAGCAGTTGCAGCAACTCGCGGTCTCGCGAGGTCAACTTTTTGCCTCCCATTCGCCTCCCTCGCGTCACTGCCGCACGAGGATGACTGAAGCGAGTAGGTACGGCGACCCCCAAATGGGTTACGTCGAGCGTGAGGTCGTGTAAGCGCACGTGGCCTGTCGGTCGTTCATCGTCCGCTCGACCGCGAGGCAGCTGGCTCAATGGTGCTAGCCTGTGCGCGGAAGGCACTGGCTGGATGGTTTGTGATGAGAACTCAAACAATCGATGGCTTGATGGTCGAGAGCGAAGGTGATGGCTCCGAGCATGTCTTGCTGCTCGTGCACGGGGCCGTCACCTTTCAGGGCTGCCGGCCGCTCCTGTCCCAACGACTGCTGACCGACCGTTGCCGTGTCGTCCATTACTACCGGCGGGGATACCTTCAGAGTTCTGCGCCACCAAACGGCTTCACCGTTGCCGACCAGGCTGCGGACGCGCGACGGGTGCTTGAAGGGTTGAACGTCACGCGCGCTCACGTGCTGGGTCATTCCATTGGAGCATTGATCGCGATGCAGTTTGCGCTGGATGCGCCAGAGTTCGTACGGTCCCTCGTGCTCGTCGAGCCGACATGGGCGTCCAGACCAGAGATACTTGCAGCGTTTCAAAGTGCCCTCGGCCCGGTTGTTGACGCCTACACTTCCGGCGATCGTCAGACAGCAGCGCACCTGATGTTACGGATGATTGAAGGCGGGGAGTATCACCAGACGTTCGATGGGGTCTTCGGACCAGGCTGGCTCAAGGCCGTCGCCTCGGCGCTCGACCTATATTTTCAGGTGGAGCTTCCGGCCGCGGTTTCGTGGACGCTCGACGTTCAGCGCGCCAGACGCATCACCCAGCCCGCGCTCGTCATCAAGGGGAGTGACACTCTGGACTTGTTTGGGATGGTCTACGAGGACGCCCTTTCGCTACTTCCGGCCGCCCGAGGCGCTGTTCTCCCGGCAGCCACCCATAACGTAATTGCTTCCAATCCCCAGCTAGCAGCGACCTTGATTGCCGACTTCATGTCGTGTGTCCGTTCGTAAGCGGGAGCGTTCCGGGTTCGGCCGGCTCCCTGCGGGCAACCATTAGACAGAAGCCCACCCTAGAGAGGAGGCCCTCAGGTAGAATACGGCCGAGTTAGCGCTGTGCTGAACGAGAAAGCGTTCCGCGACGTGGTCGTGTCGCTCTACGACGGTGCCACGGGCGCTGCGCCATGGAACGTGTTTCTCTCGGATGTCGCCGAAGCCCTATCGGCCACGACAATCGTCTTGTTCTCCCAGGTGCCTGGACAGAGCAAGTCAACCTTTCTGGGGAAGGTTGGATTCGATTCGAAGGGCCAGCAGCAGTATCAAGAGTACTTCGCAGCCCGGAACATCCTGATGATAGAGGGAGCGGCGCTCCATGTCCCGGGCGTCGTTCGGACGAGCGAAACCATTTGCCGTCGCGAACAGCTGCTGAACAGTGAGTACTACAATGACTTCATGCGTCCCAATAATGTTCGCTACTCTATCGCGATCACCCCCCTACGCGAGGACCGAACCGACCGAGCCGTCCACCTGAGTGCGTTCCGACCATATGGCGCTCCGGCGTTCGACCAGTGCGACATGCGAGTGTTGTCACAACTGGACCTTCACCTTCGTTGGGCACTTCAGGTGCACTTCCGATTGAATGAAGCCGACCAACATGCCCGCGCACTCGAAGAGGTCGTGGATCGCACGGGCAAGGGCGTCGCCTTTCTTGACCGTGGCGGTGAAGTCCTCTACGTCAACGCGGCCCTGGAGCAGATATTCACACTGCGAGACGGTCTCGCTCTTACTCGACGGGGCGTTTCTCCCGCAAACGCCCGCACGGCGCGAGCGCTGCGCGCCGCGGTGGCCGATGCGAGTCAGGGAGGAAGCGGGGGCACCGTCGCTGTCGGTCGTCCGTCGGGTAAGCCTTCGTATTCTGTCGTTGTATGCCCAGTCTTGCGACGGATGCCGTTCCTTGGCCGTTCCCAGGCGGCCGTCTTGATTGTCGTATCGGACCCTGCGGCAGTGGCGTCCGGTCCCTGCGTCCTTATGCTTCAGCAGATGTACGGGCTGACGCCAGCCGAAGCGTCCATCGCGTCACGACTCGCGTCAGGAGCGACCCTTCGCGACATTGCGAATCATCTGGGAATTTCCATCCACACAGCGCGCACACACCTGAAGCGTGTGCTTGCCAAGACCGACACTCATCGACAGAGCGAACTGGTGCGACGTCTCCTGCTCGGTGGTGGGCGATAGCAGTCGCATCACAGTCAGACATTGCTAACCAACGTACGTTCACACATGGCCGGGATTTCCATTTGGGTCATCCTGGATCGGCACCTTGTCGCCGGTCGTATAGCCATCAGCGGCCGTGTATCATCGGCCGCCACGGGGTGCCGGTCCTTCCTCCTCCGGGGGTAGATGCTCGAACAAATAGCGCGCCATCGTCCGCCACCGATGCAAGGTCGTTCCCCTTCCTTCGTTCAGCGCGTGCGTTCGGTTTGGGTACAGCATCAGGTCAAAGTGCTTGCCTAATTCGACAAGGCGGTTGACGAGTCGTTCGGTATTTTGGACATGCACGTTGTCATCGCCGGTCCCGTGCATCAAGAGGAGGTGACCACGCAGTCCTTCAGCGAAGTTAATCGGTGACCCGCGGAAGTATCCGTCGGGATTCTCGTTCGGTAGCCCCATGTATCGCTCCTGATAGATCGTGTCGTACAGGCGTTGATCGGGACCGGGAGCCATGGCGATGCCAACCTTGTACACCTCAGGAAACCGGAAGAGCGCGTGCAACGTTGCAGAACCGCCGCCGCTCGTGCCATAGATGGCGACCCGCTGCGCGTCCACATATGGGTGACGCGCGGCGAACTGCTGAATGGCCGCAGCCTGCTCCTTGGCCGCCAGATCCCCGACGCTCCCGTAGACGACCTTCCGCCACGCCGCGCCTTTCGGGATTGGAGTACCACGATTCTCGAACGCGAGCACGACATAGCCCTCGTCCGCGATAGCGCGGTGGAAGAGATTGCGAGTGTTGATCCACCGATCGTCGACGCTGGTGGAACCGGGTTCGCTGTAGACGTACACCAGCGCAGGATACTTCCGCGAGGCGTCAAAGTCGGTGGGCTTGATTACCAGGGCGTCGAGCGTCACGTCTCCACCGATGTTTACCTGCGCGAACTCTGGCGGCTGCCGAACGAGCGGTGCGATCGTGCGCGCCAGATCCTCGTTATCCACCAGCGTCCGAACCACCTGGTGAGCCGGCAACGTCACGAGGACGGTCTTCGGCGGCGCATCGTAACGAGAGTAGGTGTCGAACGCCCACCGTCCGTCAGGCGAGATCCGATAGGTGTGTGTGCCAGGCAGGCGCGATGGCGTGACGCGTGTCACGGTGCCGTCCTTCACATTGGCGACGTAGAGATAACGTTGAGCGGCAATCTCGGGTGAAGCGACGAAATAGAGGAGGTCGCGCCTGTGATCCACCGCCGCGATCGTGAGGGCGTCTCCGTCGAATCGGGTGAGCAGGCGTTCGCGACCTGACGCCAGTGCCACCGCGTAGACATGCCGCCACCCGTCCTTATCGCTGATCCACGTGAACTCGGTGCCGTCATGCAGCCAAAACGCCGCACGTGAGGCATCCAACACTGATGGATCGGATGCGTCAAGCCATGTCTCGGACCTCTCGCCGTGCGCCTTGCGCACCGCACCCGTCCGAGCATCTGCCACGAGCAGGTCGTCGGCGTTCTGCCGGCGCGCCGTGTGATGAAATGCCAGAGTGCCGGCATCTACCCAATCGACTCGGGGGATATAGTGCTCGCGGGGATCACCGGGCGCTTTAACCCAGGTCGTCGGTCCGCCGGTCGCGTGGACGACGCCGAGGCGCACCGCGGAGTTCGTCGTCCCGGCCTTTGGATACGCATACTCGGTCAGTTTCGGATACAGGGCATCCGTATTGTTCATCAACGTAAATCGGCCGACGCCGGACGTGTCAAACTGCCAGTACACTAGGAGAGCGCCATCGGGACTCCACTTGAACCCGTCTCGCAGGAACAGTTCCTCCTCATTCACCCAGTCTGACGTGCCGTTGATGATGTCCGACCCTCCATCGGTCGTGACAGGAGTGACCCTGCCGCTCGAGAGTTCTTCCACGTAGATGTTCTGGGCGCGCACATATGCCACGCGAGTTCCGTCTGGAGCGAACTTTGCGAACATCAGCGAAGATTCGGACGCTCCTCGTCCGAGTTGCGTAAGCGCACGCGACTTCAGATCAAACACCCAGTAATCACCGCGGGTGTTTTGCCGCCATACCTTGCGGGTGTTCGCAAAGAGAAGGACCTTGGATCCGTCGCTCGAAAAAGAGAATCCGGCGATGCCGCCGACGCTCTTCAGTTCCGCTGCCGAGGCGAGAGTAGTCGCGGCCCCCGAAGCCGTGTCGTAGCCAACAAGACCACCATCCCGTCCAATCACTGCGTAGTGCCCACCCCCGTCAAGCCACTCCGCCGGCCCGAATGACTCCGGAGCGTACTCATTACGGTCGAAGATCGCCTTGAGTGCACGATCGAGCCGGTCTGGGATCTGCGCTGACGCAGGAGCCGTGATCGTAACCGTGAGGAGGACAAGGGGAGCGAGGATTTTCTTCATCATTAGAGGACTCCGCGACGAAGCGTTTCAAGAAGCGCATCGGCACCTGGCCCGGTCTCACAGGCTGCACCAGCGTGACGTCAAAACACCACGCGCACGAGAGTGCCGCCGTCACGTGCCGTGTGCTCGACTGCGAATGCTCGGGTCACCCCGTTGTGCGACACCGCGATCTCATAGGTGCCGTAGAAAGCGCGACCGGCGAACTTCCCAGTCCCGTCCGTGCGGCCCTCGAGACGCGACCACCACTCGTCGAAGACGAGGCGCCGGAACGCCGTCCCGTTCGGCTTCTCCGCCCAATCGCGCCGAAACATCGCGGCGCGCGGTTTCCAATGGGCACCTTCCCAGAAGCCCCACATCTGGAAGCCCGCAACGGACGAATGGCTGAAGACCATCGTCAGGAAATCGCGCGTGTATTCAGCCGACAGCTCCCCGTCGTCTGTATCGATATCGAACTCCGTGATGCGAATCGGAAGGCCGTGGGCGGCAAATCGATTCAAGATTCGCTCGACGGCCGGAAGCGCGGTCAGGCTCGTTCCGCCGAAGTGCCCCTGCATCCCAAGGCCGCTCAGCGGTGCGCCGCCGTCGAGCAGATAGCGGATGGTGTTCTCGTAGTGGTCCTGGTGCGCGGCGTCCGCTCCGTGTGCGCTCAAGATGTCGTAATCGTTCAGGTACAACGGGGTTTGGGGCCGATGGCTGCGCGCCCGGGCAAACCAGTCGCGCATCACGCCGCGACCGCTCAGATCCAAGAGATCGTGGTTCGTGTAGGGCTCGTTGACGACATCCCATTCGTCCACGACCGTCGCGGTGCGGCGAACGATGTCGTCGATGTGCGCGAGCACCATCTGCGGGATCCGTACCGCGGCATCGGGCTGCCCGCGCACCGCCTGGACGCTCTGAGGCAGCCGCTGCCAGCCGGGCCAGACAAGCACGTGGCCACGGATATTCATGCGCCGTGCATCGAGCCAGTCGAGCGCGGCGAGCGTTTGCGCTTGCGAATAGCCCGATCCCCAGTCACCCGCCCACGGCTGCCATTTGAGATCGTTTTCAAGCGTGGCCGAGTTGAATAGCTGTTCGACCTTGGTACGGTAGGTCCGATTGTCCGGCGAGTCATTGACCAGCCGCGTTGCCTGGAGCGCCGATCCGAACGGAAACGCGTGTCGCCGCATCTCGACCCTCACCAAAGCGCCTTCAGCAGGACGCCCGGACGCGTCGATGGCATCGATAGTCAGGTCGCCTTTGCGGATCGCATCAATGCGACGTGCCGCGTCGGCACGCCACGGGGCGTTCGCCTCGCGGCCGCCATAACTGAACGTCGTGGTCGGCAATTGACCGAACGGATAATCCGCGGGAAAGCCGACCACTTCGATCGCGGCCACCTCGAGCGTCTGGACCTGACCGCCCATGCCGAACGCGAACATCGACTGGCTCGGCTCGGAGGACGCGGTCCAGCGAAACGGAAAAGAGAAACCCCGCCCCGCCGGCCCAACTGCCAGGGAGGCGTGCATGGACTTATCCCAGTCGGCTGACGCCTTCTGGGCGTACACCGTGAAGTACGCCTCACTGGTTTCCGAGCTCGTCTCCACAGCTCGGGCGAGAAACGTGATGAAGGCGATGTCGTCCTTCTGTACGCGTTGGGGTACGCTCGCCCGCAACTCGACGTCCCAGGGTTGTCCCGCCTGCGTCACGGTGACGCGGATGGCGCGTGCCGCTCCGGGTGCGTCGGCGCTCACGACCTGACTGCTGCCGCGTAGGGAGGACACGCGAAAGACCGTGAGCGGTTCGGCCCCCCCAAGCAGCGGCGAGCCGCCTGGCGGCGCTTGAGCGAGCGCAAGACCCGCGAGGAGCGAGATAATTGCCAGTCGGTTCATTGCCTTGTCACCCGATTCAACGCCCCATGGTCTCCGATGCCCTGAAGGCGATAGGCCGTTTCAGTTAGGCAGACGTTAGTTGGTACTATTTCAGTACCTTAGGCTGAAAGCCACGTACGCCGCATCGAGTTGTTGAAGCGACAACCCGGTCTGCCCAGTCAAGAACGCCAGCACCTGATCATTGTTCGTGAGACTTCGGCTGTTAAGGCGTCCAAATAGATCGGTCATCACGGATGGATAGTTCTGCATCAGATAAAAGATGAACATGCCGGCTTGCGAGTACACCAGCGTCGGATCCCTCGCATAAAATTGAGCCCGCGGGAGCGAGACGAGCGCAGTTAGCGGAAGGAGTTGCCCTGCGTCGTGCCATCTGTGGAAGCCCGTGGTCAGATACGGATGCGGTGTCGTAACGACGAGATTGCTTGCCCCATCGAACGATCCCGACTCCCAGTACATGCCAGTCCCTTCCTTGATCCAGGGAAAATCTTCGGATGCCGGGTACGTCCCATACAAGAAGCCGTGACTGAGCTCGTGTAGCTGCGTACCGAAGTCTGGCACGGTGTACGGAACGATAAACCAACGGTAGATGCCCTCGCCCTGGTCGTAACATGCCGTGAGTTGACGTGCGCCGGGGATGACGACTGATGGGCAGAACCTGAACACCTGCGCATACAGGTTGAGATTCATCGTGTAGTACATCTCCGTGCGAACACCGACCGGTCTTGCAAACAACCGCAAAAAGTAATTCCAGACCAAGCTCGCATGAGCGGCGTGCTCCTGCGAGAAGGCGACGCTGATGTCGGAGGACACGCGCACCCGGCCGACCTCCGCTCGATAAATGAACAACTGAATGAGTTCCGGTAACGTCGCAGCCGGCGACAGAGATATGGGAACCGTGAGATGAGTCTTCCCACTGACGCTTTGAAACGTCGCGGTGATATCCGTCTCACCAGGAGCGATTGCCGATACCACGCCGCCGCTGCTCACCGTGGCGACCGACTGATTCGACGACTGCCAACCCGCCTGGCCGGTAACGTTCTGCGTAGTGCCATCGGACAACGTGGCGGTCGCTGAAAATTGGGAGATTGCACCGACGGCCGGCGTCGAGCCCGTTACCGATACCGACGACACCGTCTGGCTTGGAGTCGGTGTGGGTGCTGTCGGTTGCGTGGGGCTGCCTGCACCACAGGCGGCGACAAAGGTGAGGATGCCGATTGCGACAGCTGGAAGACGCAGGTCGAGGATCAGCGGAGAGATCGCGACCGTCTGACGTAACGCGGTTGGCTGGATTGCCCCAGAGATGCTTGGTTCTAATCGCGTCATCGGCCAATCGCGAAAGAAAGTGTGGAAGCAACGGGCCTGGCAGCGCATCCCCCACATGGGGTAGGTCACCACGCTGCTGATGGCGTGTGATAGGGGACTGGGCGTCCGATCGAGGAAAGTACACGTTCACATCTCGCCAAGAGTGGGCGGCGACACCACCTAATTAGCAGGCCGAGTGAAATCCGAGCTAAAGGAATGGTGATCAAAACGGCTAGCGGCAGGCGATGGAAGGACGCGTCATCTGTAGGCGATACTTCACTCAATTGCCACCCTGGCGCCACCCAACCGTCCAAGCGGTTCGGTAATCGGCAGACTTGCTCAGCAAAGTAATCAAGTCTGACTTCGGTCTTGATTGTCCACAACCATCCCTCGGGCGATCCGACGCCAAGTGCCGACGACCTCGTGCTCACCACTCGCATGGTGAATGCCGGCGACATCATGGGCATCGACGTCGTAGACCATCTCATTCTCGCGGACCAGCGGTATTTCTCGCTGGTGGAGGCAGGGAGGCTGTCCTCTCGCGTCGAGTAAGATTGTCAGGTTGTGAGGGTTCTGTACTTCGACTGCTTCTCGGGCGCGTCCGGCGATATGGTCGTCGGCGCCTTGATTGATGCCGGCGTCCCGCTCGAGGAGATCCGCCGCGCGCTCGGGAGCCTGTCGATCGACCAGTACGCGGTCTCGGTGGAGCGGGTCACCCGTGCAGGTATCAGCGCCACGAAGTTCTGCGTCCGCGGCGAAGAGATCTCCGGCGACACGCATGCACACGTCCGAGACCACGCGCACGATCATGACGGCCACCGGCAGGATCACGAACACGGCGACGGGAACGCGCCTGGGCATCCGCACGGTCACAGGACGTTGGGCGAGATCTACGAGCTGATTGACGGATCGCTGCTGAGCGCAACCGGTAAGGAACGGGCGAAGTCGCTGTTCGGCCGCCTTGGCGACGTCGAAGGGGCGATTCACGGCACCTCGTCTGAGCAAGTCCATCTCCACGAAGTCGGCGCGCTCGATTCAATCATCGACATCGTCAGCGCCGTGTGTGCGCTGGAAACGCTCGGCGCCGAGCGTATCGTCTCGTCGCCGTTGAACGTCGGCGGCGGCACGATCCGGTCCGCTCACGGCCTGTACCCGGTTCCCGCGCCGGCAACCTTGCGGCTGCTCCAAGGCGTGCCGATCTATTCCGGTTCGCAGCGCTCAGAGATGGTGACGCCGACCGGCGCGTTGCTGATCACGGGTTACGCCACCGAATACGGACCGATACCCCCAATGCGCGTGATCAAGATTGGATACGGCGCGGGCGCGCGGGATTGTCCCGACACGCCAAACGTCCTTCGGGTCCTGATCGGGGAAAGTGACGCTACGGCGCCATCGCACAGCGTCGTCGTCATCGAGGCCGAGATCGACGACATGAACCCGCAGATCTTCGGCGTGGTCATGGACCAGCTTCTGGCGGAGGGCGCGCTCGACGTCTTTTACACGCCGATCCAGATGAAGAAGAATCGACCGGGCACCTTGATGTCGATCATCGCGCCGCCAAGCGCCCGCGAGCGCCTGACGGCGAGGATCTTCCGCGAGACGACGACCATTGGTGTCCGCTACCGCGAGATGACGCGGGAGTGCCTGGATCGCGAGACCGTGACCGTGACCACAACCTTCGGCCCCGTACGATTCAAGATCGCGCGGCGCAACGGCGAGGTCCTGAACGCGGCGCCTGAATTCGACGATTGTGTCCGCCTGGCAACCACGAGCGGTCGGCCAGTGAAGGAAATCCAAGCTGCTGCCGTCAGAGCATTCCAGGATCGGCGGGCCTGAGCCGCTGTCGCGGACAACCGCTTCGGCGAGCCAAGCAACCACTACATAGATGCGTTTCTATCTGACCACCGCCATCGACTACGTCAACAGCCGTCCCCACCTTGGCACGGCGTACGAAAAGATCACCGCCGACGTGATCGCCCGCTACAAGCGTCTCGCGGGCTTTGAGACGCACCTGCTCATGGGCAGCGACGAGCACTCGCAGAACGTCTACAAGCGGGCGCTCGAGCGCGGGATGGATCCGTATGCCTACTGCGACCAAATGGAGCAGGAGTTTCGGAGCGTCTGGAGCCAGCTCGATATCTCCTTCGATGATTTCATCAGGACGACGCAGCCGCGGCACCGCATAGCGGTGCAGAAGCTGGCGCAGACTTGTTTCGACAACGGCGATATCTACGAAGGGTTCTACGAAGGCTGGTACTGCGTGTCGTGCGAGGCCTTCAAGCAGGAAAAGGATCTCGTCGAGGGGAAATGCCCGCTCCACCCGACGCTGACGCCCGAATGGATCCGCGAGAAGAACTATTTTTTCCGGCTGTCCAAGTATCGTGACCGGCTCCTCGCGCATTTCAGGGAACACCCCGGGTTTCTCGAACCGGACGTCCGCCGCAACGAGATTCTTCGCCTGCTGGAAACAGGGCTCGAAGACATTTCAGTCAGCCGGGCGGGGCAGCTCTGGGGTATTCCGTTGCCGTTCTCGCCCGAAAATGTCATCTACGTCTGGTTCGATGCCCTGATCTGCTACGCGGCCGGCGTCGGATACGGGACCGATGACACGCTCTTCGAGAAATGGTGGCCCGCCGATCTCCACATCGTCGGCAAAGACATCACACGATTCCATACCGTGGTGTGGCCGGCGATGCTCATGAGCGCGGGACTTCCATTGCCAAGGCAGGTATTCGGCCATGGCTGGGTGAACTTCGGCGGTCAGCGCATGAGCAAATCGCTCGGCACGAGTCTCGACCCGTCCGATGTCGCCGCGAAGTTCGGTGCCGATCCGCTGCGCCTGTATCTGGTGAAGGAGATCTCGTACGGCGGGGATGGCGACTTTACGTGGGAGCGGTACGAAGAGCGCTACAACGTCGATCTCGCGAACAATCTGGGCAACCTCGTGAGCCGGCTCGCGGCGATGGCGGAGAAATATCGCGGCTCGCGGCTCGCGGCGTCGGGCTCAGGGGGAAAGCTGGCCCAGGTCGCCGATGCAGCAGTCACCCGATATCGAACGTCGATGGACGCCTACGCGCTGCACGAGGCGACAGCATCAGCGTTCCAGATCATCGATGCGACCAACGAGTACATCGCCGAGCGATCGCCGTGGGCGCTGGCAAAGGATCCTGCGAACGCCTCACAGCTCGATGAAGTGCTCTTCGATGTCGCTGAGGCCATTCGCGTCGCGGCAGTATTGCTGACGCCGGTGATGCCGTCATCCTGCGCGGAGATTCTGCGCCGCGTGGGAGAGAAGACGGCATCGGTGGATCTGCGACTCGATCGCGATGGCCGGTGGCGCGCCGACGGGGTGCGCCAGATTGTCAAAGACGCGGCGTTGTGGCCGCGTTCGGAGGAGAAAGTGGAAGAGAAACCCATCGGCGGCGCCGGCGAGCCCGCCGCGCCTGGTGCCACGCAGGCGGTCGGCCCCGGAGCGACACCAGCCGAAGACACGCGCATCTCGATTGAAGACTTCATGAAGGTGGAGCTTCGCGTGGCCAAGGTGCTCGAGGCCGAGGCGGTGCCAAAATCGAAGAAATTGATGAAACTGAAGGTCGACGTCGGCACCGAGCAGCGGACGATCGTGGCCGGCATCGCGGAGGCCTATCAGCCCGAGCAGCTCGTTGGTCGCACGATCGCGATCGTGTTCAACCTCAGACCCGCCAAGCTGATGGGCGTCGAATCGAACGGGATGGTGCTTGCCGCCAGCGTGGACGGTGGAAAGCCAGTCCTCGTCGCCTTTGACGAACCCGTCACGCCGGGAGCGAGGGTGCGATGAGGTAATTCAAAATGCAAAATGCGAAATGTAAACGCCGTCGCCGCGGGCATTCCATAGTGTTTGCATTTTGAATTCTGCATCTTGCATTGATGATTGATTCCCACTGCCATTTAGCCGGTCCCGAGTTCACCGAAGACCTCAGCCAAGTCATTGAGCGCGCGCGACACGCCGGCGTGGCACACGCGCTCGTGATTCTTGCCGCGGATGATGAACCGGAGATTGAGCAGGGGAGGACAGTGGCGGCCGGATGGGATGCGGTCCGGTTCTCGGTCGGCATCCATCCCCACGCCTCAGGCAAGTTCGCCGCCGATCCCAGTGCGGCGGCGAAAGCGGTGGACGCGGTCATGGATGGGCTGCCGCTGACGCGCGCCCTGGGCGAAATCGGGCTCGACTATCACTACGACTTTGCGCCGCGCGACGTCCAGCAGCAGGTCTTTCGCGAGCAGATTCGCCTCGCCCGGCGGAGAGGTCTGCCTGTCGTTATTCACACCCGCGAGGCCGATGAGGACACTTTCCGAATACTCCGAGAGGAGTCGGCAAAAGAGATCGGCGGTGTCTTCCACTGCTTCACCGGCGATCGCGACATGGCGCGGCGTGCGCTCGATATCGGCTTCCATATTTCGCTGGCCGGCATCGTCACCTTCCCCCGCGCGCTCGAATTGAAGGAAGTGGCGAAGGTGGTGCCGATCGATCGACTGCTCATCGAGACCGACAGCCCGTTTCTGGCGCCCGTGCCGTATCGCGGCAAACGAAACGAGCCCGCCAACGTGGTTCGCGTCGCGGAAACGGTTGCGACGCTGCGCGGCAGTGACGTGGCATCAATAGGCGGAGCGGCGCTACGCAACTTCGAGCGTCTCTTCACCCCGTAACTGCAACGTCCGACACGGATTAGGTCGTCTCCGCGCGTTGACACTCCGCGCGGGGATATGGTTTCATGGTCCGGCTTGAATCCCATCGCGCAAAAACCTTCGTCCGCTGTTCTCGCGCAGATGTTCGAGCCGATTCGTGAAGATCTCGAGAAGGTCGAGCAGGAGTTCGTACGTCATCTCGAATCCCAGGTGGCGCTGATTCCAACGATCGGCCACTACATCCAGCAGGGCGGAGGAAAGCGGATCCGCCCGGCGGTGCTGCTTATGGCGGCACGCATGAGCGGGTACACCGGCGAACACGGAGCGCTGTTCGCGTCGGTGATCGAGTTCATTCATACCGCGACACTGGTGCACGACGACATCATCGACAAGTCCGATCTGCGCCGCGGGCGCGAGGCGGTGCACTCGCGGTGGGGCAACGACGTCACGGTTCTCCTGGGCGACTTCCTCTACATCAAGTCGATGTCGATGGCGCTGACGCGCGACAGCCTGGACTTCAGCCGGCTGCTCTGCGAGGTCACGCTCCGCATGATCGAAGGCGAGCTCTACCAGCTCACCAAGAACGGCGTCGTCGATCTGACTGAGGACGAGCACTTCGAGATCATCCGGCGCAAGACGGCCTATCTCTTTGCCGGCTGCGCCCGCATCGGCGGCATGCTTGGTCCCGGCACCAACACTGAGCAGGAAGATGCGCTGTGGGACTACGGCCTGAACATAGGGACGGCCTTTCAGCTGGTCGACGATCTCCTCGACTTCACGGGCGAGGAGGACGCGCTCGGCAAGCCGGTAGGCGGCGATCTGCGCGAAGGAAAAATGACGCTGCCCGTGATTCACCTGCTGGCCAGCGGCGATGCCAGAGCGGAGGTGTTGATCCGGAAGATCGTCAGGGAGCGCACGCCTTCGATCGACGAGTGGCGTGAGCTACGCGCCCTGCTCGCCCAGCACCGGTCGATTGACTATGCGCGGCGCACGGCGGCCGACTTCGTCGAACGGGCAAAGAAAGCGCTTCAGGTGTTCCCGGCTAGCGCGGAACGCGACGCGCTCATGTTCCTTCCCGACTACGTTCTATCCAGAGACCGGTAATAGCGCGGCGCCTTTCACACACACGTGCCACAGAGTCACAGAGACACAGAGGGGACTTGTTAGTAAGAATTCTCTGTGCCTCTGTGTCTCTGTGGCTTGGTTGAGTGAAAGACGTTGCGAACATGAATCCAGTTGAACGCATCGCCGAGCTCCGCCGGCTCATTCGGTACCACGAAGAGCGCTACTACATTCTCGACGACCCCGAGATAGCCGACGTCGAATTCGACGCGCTCATGAAAGAGCTGGAGCGCCTCGAAGTCGAGAATCCCGATCTCGTCACGACAGACTCTCCAACCCAGCGCGTCAGCGGACGTCCGGCTGCGGGCTTCGACACCGTCGAGCACGCCGAGCCGATGCTCAGCCTGGACAACGCGTACTCGGAGGAGGAGCTGCGGGCATTCGACGATCGTGTACGCCGCGGGCTGACGGCCGCGGGCCAGGCCGTGGATGACATCGATTATGTTGCGGAACTGAAGATCGACGGTCTGAGCCTCGCCCTGACCTATGAGAACGGCACGCTCGTGCGCGGCGCGACACGAGGAGACGGCGTGCGCGGCGAAGAAGTGACGTCAAACGTACGGACCATCCGGGCCATCCCACTGAAGCTTCGACACGGGTCGAGCGGCGCGGACCTTCCAGGTCCGCGAATCGAGATCCGAGGCGAAGTCTATTTTCCGCGCAAGCTCTTTGAGCGCATCAACAAGGAGCGCGCGGACGCAGGCGAACCGCTCTATGCCAACCCCCGGAACACGGCCGCGGGGACGATGAGAAATCTGGATCCCGCGCTGGTGGCAAAACGTGGGCTCAGCGCCTGGATGTATCAGATGGTAGGCGCACCTGCCGGCCTCGCGACTCACGTGGGAACATTGGAGGCCCTGAGGGGGTGGGGCCTGCCGGTTGAGCCACACTGGCGCCGCTGTCGCGGCGTCGACGAGCTCCTCGCATTTTGCCGCGAGTGGGAAGAGAAGAGGCGCACGCTCGATTTCGACACCGATGGCGTCGTCATCAAGCTCGATCGCGTCGACGTGCGCGCCGTCCTCGGCACCACCAGCAAATTTCCTCGCTGGGCCATCGCATTCAAGTTTCCGGCGGAGCAGAAGACAACCCTCCTGAAGAGCATCGAGGTGAATGTCGGGCGGACGGGCGCGGTGACGCCGTTCGCGATGCTCGAGCCGATTTTCATCGCCGGATCCACTGTCTCGATGGCAACGCTGCACAATGCGGACGACATCGCCCGCAAGGACATCCGGGAAGGTGATTGGGTCCTGGTCGAAAAGGCGGGCGACGTCATCCCTCGTGTTGTTGGACCGGTACTGAGCAAGCGATCGCCTGACGCACGACCGTGGCAGATGCCCACAGTGTGTCCACGCTGCGGCTGCGACCTGCATCGCGCGGAAGACGAAGCTGTCTGGCGCTGCGAGAACACGTCGTGTCCGGCCAAGCTGCAGCGCGGCCTCGAGCATTTCGCGTCGCGCGGTGCCATGAACATCGAAGGGCTTGGGGAGTCGCTCATCGCGCAGATCATCGGGGCGGGACTGGTGAGGGATTACGCCGACGTCTACGCGCTCACGGCGGAGAAGCTGGTGCAGCTCGAGCGGATGGGGCAGAAGTCTGCAGCCAAGGTGATGCTGCAGATCGACAAGAGCCGGACCAATGAGCTGTGGCGCCTCATTTACGGACTCGGGATCCGCCACGTGGGAGAGCGCGCATCGCAGGTGCTCGCGCGCGCGTTCGGGTCGATGGATGCGCTGTGTGGGGCCACGATCGAGCGCCTGCAGGGCACCTCCGAGATCGGGCCGGTGCTCGCCGCATCGGTCCGGAGCTGGCTCGACGAACCTCGGAACCGGGAGTTGATCGGTCGATTGCACGCGGCCGGACTCAATATGGAGGTTCCACCGGATGAGCGTGCACTGGCGGCCGCTCCAGGCCCGCTGAAAGGGAAAACGTACGTCATCACGGGCACACTGTCGTCGATGACGCGCGAAGCGGCCACGGCCGCGCTCGAGCGGCTCGGGGCCAAGGTTGCCGCGTCGGTCAGCAAGAAAACCACGGCTGTCGTCGTTGGAGCCGATGCGGGCACAAAGGCCGAGAAGGCCCGGACCCTTGGCGTTCCGATGCTCGATGAGGCAGCCTTCCTCGAATTGATCAAGTAGCCCCTGCATGTCTTCCCCCTTCCCCCTTCCCCCTTCCCCCTTCATAATTGGGTTATGAGCCGGCGATTCCTGGCGGTGACGGTGGGCCTGACCGCGACCGTCGCCTTTCTCATCGGCCTCATCGTCGCAGGGTCGATGACGCCGCAGCGGGCCGTGTCGGCCCCCCGGGCGCCGCTCGTGCCGGTGCGGTCCCGCAACCCCGCCGCAGTACTGCCAACCGTCGTGTCGTTTGCGGACGTGGCCGAGCAGTTGAACCCGGCCGTCGTCAACATCGATGCGACCTCGCGAGGGTCGGCTCGGATGCGGCGCCCCAATGCGCTGCCGCTGCCCGACCGCCCCGATCTTTTCGACCGGCCAGGCGATCGCGATCCCCAGGGACCGCGCCGCGGCGCCGGCACCGGCTTCATCATCGATCCGCAGGGCTTGATCCTGACCAACCATCACGTCGTGGACGGGGCCGATCGCATCATGGTCCGGCTCACCGACGGCCGAAACCTGCACGCGACGCGCGTCGGCTCCGATCCCGATACGGACATCGCCCTGATCAAGGTCGAGTCGACCCGGCCGCTACCATACGCGGCGCTGGGCGATTCAGATTCGTTGCGCGTTGGCGAATGGGTCGTCGCCATCGGCAATCCGCTGGCGTACGAGCACACGGTCACGGTCGGCGTCGTCAGCTTCATCGGCCGGAAGCTGTTCGACACGTCGCTCGACCGCTATATCCAGACCGACGCGGCGATCAATTTCGGGAACAGCGGTGGTCCGCTGATCAACGCGCGCGGCGAGGTCATCGGCATCAACGCCGCGATCAGTTCGCGCGCCGCCAACATCGGCTTTGCCGTCCCCATCAATCAGGCGCGCGCCATCCTCCCGCAGTTGCGCGACAAGGGACACGTGTCGCGCGGATACATCGGCGTCGCCCTCCGCGACGTCGACCCGGATCTGCAGCGTTCGCTCGGGCTGAATACGGCGCACGGAGCGCTCGTGCAGGACATCACCACCGGGTCGCCTGGCGCCCGCGCGGGCATCCGGACCTACGACCTGATCGTCGCCGTCGACGGCAAGCCGATCACGGGCAACGACGAGCTCATTCAGTTGATCGCGGCCCGGCAGCCGGGCACGGTCGCCACTCTTCAGATCCTTCGGGACAATCACGCGATGAACGTGTCGGTGAAGCTGGCCGAGCGGCCTCAGCGCGAGAAGCGCGCGGGGACCGTCGAGGGACAGGCACCGCAGCCGTCGAGCCAGCGCGGTCCCGCGCTCGGCCTTTCGGTTCGTGACCTCGACCGCGACTTCTCGGAACGCTTCAAGCTGCCCGAGGGGATGCAGGGCGTGATCATCTCGCGCGTGGAGCCGATGAGTCCGGCATTCGACGCGGAAATCGAACGGGGTCACGTGCTGCTCGAAGTGGACCGTCATCCCGTCCGATCGGTCGATGACTACCGTCGTCTCACGGGGGCCTCGCGCGCCGGTGACGTCCTCACGCTCTACGTCTACAAGCCGGGAAGCGATCAGCGCGAATTGCACACCGTGAAGATCGAGTAGCCGCCGCAGCGCCACGTCGCATCCTCGCACCGCTGACGCTTCCGCACCCCGATGAAACCGCGAATCCTTGTGATCGACGACGAGGCGGCCATCCGTGACTCGTTGCGAATGATCCTCGAGTACGAGGACTACGAGTTCGTCGGCGCGGGCTCCGGCCCCGATGGCATCGCCCAGATCAAGCGCGATCCACCCGACCTGGTGGTGCTCGACATCAAGATGCCGGGCACCAACGGCCTCGAGACGCTTGCCGAGATCCGAAAGGTCGACGAATCGCTGCCGGTCGCGATGATCTCCGGGCACGGCACCATCACCGACGCCATGCAGGCGACGCGCCTCGGCGCGTTTGATTTCATCGAGAAACCGTTCACGAGCGAACGCGTGCTGGTGACGGTGCAGAAGGGGCTCGAGCTGCGCTCGCTCCGCAAGGAGAACCGCGAGCTCAAGCTCGCGATGGAGGCGAAGTACGAGATCGTCGGCAACAGCCCGGCGCTGCGCAAGGTCCTGGAGGCCGTGCAGCGCGCCGCACCGACCAACGCGACGGTGCTGCTGCTCGGCGAGAGCGGAGTCGGCAAGGAGCTCGTCGCCCGGACCATTCATCGCAACAGCCCGCGAGCCGGGCAGCGCTTCATCCAGGTGAACTGCGCCGCGATTCCCGAGGAGTTGATCGAATCGGAGCTCTTCGGACACGAGAAGGGATCGTTCACCGGCGCGACCGAGAAGCAGATCGGCAAGTTCGAGCAGGCCGACCGCGGCACGATCTTCCTGGACGAAATCGGCGACATGAGCGCCAGGACACAGGCCAAGGTGCTGCGCGTGCTGCAGGAGCAGGAGGTGGAGCGCCTTGGCTCGGCGCGCACGATCAAGGTGGA
>ORMF010688333.1_pt1 | contig 35668 bp, 28 predicted proteins | sample 1779871 | NCBI WGS metagenome assembly ORMF01 (sample SAMEA104232316, study PRJEB22302) | groundwater metagenome | biome: forest; feature: aquifer; material: groundwater | place: USA | collected 2011-08-07 | depth 5.4 m
CGGCCAGGGCAACGGCCAGGGCGGCCGCGAGCACGGCCATAAATGCGATCAGCTTCCCGGCAACCGCGACATTACCAACCCGGAGCACCGGAAGTACATCGCCGAGGTCTGGGGGATCGCCGAATCCGAAATGCCTGGAAAGGGCCTCACTGCGCAGGAGATCATCGAAGGGATGCACGCGGGCGAGATCAAGGGACTGCTCTCCATTTGCTTCAACCCGGTCGTCTCGCTGCCGGACGCGAACTTCACCAAGGAAGCCTTCAACCGGCTCGAACACTACTCTGTCATCGAGTTTTTCTTGAGCGAGACCGCGCGTCATGCCGATATTATCCTGCCGGGATCGCTGCACGAGGAGGACGAGGGCACTTCGACCAGCGCGGAAGGCCGCGTGATCAAGATCAATAAGGCCGTCGATCCTCCGGGCGAGGCGCGCGTCGACTGGCACATTCTCCTCGATATTGCGAAGCGGCTGGGGCGCGAGAAGTACTTCTCCTATTCGAGGTCGGAGGATATCTTCAACGAGCTCCGCGTCGCGTCCAAAGGCGGCACGGCGGACTACTTCGGGATTACCTACGACAAGATCGAAAGGCAGCAAGGCGTATTCTGGCCGTGCCCAACACCGGAGCATCCGGGAACGCCGCGCCTTTTCGAGGACCGCAAGTTCTTTACGCCAGACGGAAAGGCACACTTCAACGCCGTCGAATACCGACCCCCGGCAGAGGAGACCGACGAGGAGTATCCCGTGGTCCTTACCTCAGGGCGCGTGGTCAGCCAGTACCTCAGCGGAACACAGACCCGGCGGATCGGATCGCTGGTGGACCAATATCCCGAGCCCCTCGTCGAGATCCATCCCAGCCACGCAACCAGGCTCGCCGTGAAGACCGGCGACCTCGTGACCGTTGAGAGCCGGCGCGGCAAGGTAACGCTGAAGGCGAGCGTGGTATCCACTATCCGCGAAGACACGGTCTTCATCCCCTACCATTGGGCCGACGACCGCTCCGTCAACCTCCTGACCATCCGCGCCCTCGACCCGGTCTCAAAGATCCCCGAGTACAAGGTCTGCGCGTGCAGGGTTACGAGGTCGGAGAATTAGCTCATCCCTCAGATTAGACGCATATCCGGCTGCCGATTGAGAATTCATGCACAATCTGCCATGTAGCGGATGACATCGCTCGGAAAAGCTCCCACAATTGGTGAGTAGGAACAGCTTTTGCGGAGATCGATCTCGCGCTCGGATATGCTTTGACACGGTCATTGAACCTCACGGCCGAGTACGCCCGCTTCTTCCCGGGTTCATTTGTCAAGAATACTAATGCGGGCCGTGCCGATGCGGCCGATTGGTGCTATTTCCAGGCGAACCTGGGGTGCTGATCTGCTGCCGGCGGCTAAGAATGTGAATTCTGAGTCGCAAGGCTCCTTAGTCGAGCTCTTTCGGGACTACGGCCGACGTACGGAATACAAGCTGCCAGGCAAGAGATTGAGAACTCTATCACAATCCGCCATTCAGCGGATTACGTTGGCCTGCCCAACAGCCTACAATTAAAGCGCGGTGAAACACTGTTTGGAGGCTCGTGATGAATGACGGGCAGACGCCGAAGCAGAGCCTGACGCCGCGCGAGACCGACATCGCGAAGCTGGTAGCAATGGGCTACTCCAACAAGCGGATAGCTGCCGAGCTCGCCATAGCCTATTCGACCGTCAAGAACCACCTCAGCAGCATTTTGCGCAAACTGAAACTGGAGCATAGGACACAGCTTGCGCTCTACATGCGCGAAACAGGAGGCGCGGACCACAGAGCATAGTACTTTTTTCCTAGTGCCCCAGCACAGGACTGAACGGCTGACGGATCGAACTTGCAGTCAATCGAACATAAGCAAACGATCATGAATACCCCTTGTTGGCTCCGTTTAGCTCTTCTCTCCTCAATCTCGGTCCTTTCGTTCGCCGCCCTGGCCGTCGCGTCTACGTTCACCCAGGACGTAAAGGGCAAAGACAAACCGTTCCCCCTTTCACTCTTTGTGGAGGCAAAGGATGAGGACTTCATCGGGGAGAAGCGTTGCGTTCCCTGCCATCCGGTATTCGCGGACGGTTTCGCAAACTCCGCCCACGCCTCGTACGTGCGGAATCCCCATCTGCCCAAAGACAGACAGGGGTGCGAGGCATGCCACGGTCCGGGCAAGATTCACCTGGAGCACAGAACGGGCGGACCGAACGAGGCGATCAAATACGTCGCGACCTATGCGAAGCTTAAGCCGGAGCAGGCGTCGGCCATGTGTCTGCGCTGCCATCAATCGACCTTGAGCGAATCCCACTGGAAGAAGACGGGGCATGCGCGCGCAGGAGTGGGGTGCACGAACTGCCACAGGATCCATTTCCCGGAGCCGCCGGAGAACCAGATACGGCCCCTTGCCGCCGCCCTCGCGGAAAAGCCGCCAACACGCAATGACATCGTCAAGACCGAGGCGAAGAGGCTGCGTCCGCCCATATTCGCGGCTGCGCCGGAGCCGAGACTGCTGTTAAGGGCCGACGAGGCGACTCTCTGCGGCAGCTGTCATGGCCGGGAGGTCAATGAGTTCCGCCAGAACTTCCACCATCCCATCCCGGAGGGGCGGATGGTCTGCAGCGACTGTCACAGCGTCCATCCGACCCGGGGCGAACACAAGAAGGTCCGCGCGGCGAAGGAGTTCTGCGTCACGTGCCACGCGGAGGTCGCCGGCCCGTTTGTTTTCGAGCACGATCCCGTCGCGGGAAACACCGGCGAAGGATGTATGGAGTGCCACCGCCCGCACGGGTCGCACAATCCGCGGCTCTTGACGACCTTTTCGCGGGGAGTCTGCGCCCAATGCCATACCGACAAAACCGTCGCGCACTTCCCCGGGCGTACCTGTTGGCAGGCTGGGTGCCACGTCGGGATGCACGGATCGAACACGGACGCGCATCTGCTCGCGCGATGAGCATGAGAGATCTACGATGAAGTTATTAGCATTCATATCGATAGCCACATTCACAGTGCTCGCTGCGGCAGGTTCATCCAGCCAAGTTTGCCATCAGGATAGCGCCCAAAACTCGGCGGACGATTCCATTCAGAAGAACAAACCAGCGGCCGCCAAAGACCAGAAGCCGGCGGAAGAAAAGAAACAAGAGCCGGCAGCGGGGCAGGGAGAGAAGCCGCCGCCCGGATTGGTCAAGCACTTCAAGCCGATGCCTCTGTCACTTGGGTTTGAATGGCAGGATCTCGACCTCAGTGGGAATGGGCACAAATTCAGACAATATGCAAGCCCGCCGCAGGGCGTTGCGCTTAACGGATTACGCTGGTATCCGCCGATCGGCCGCGTGGGCTACGGCCTGCTGACGCTTAAGGGCCAGCCGGATGGGGACTATCGGTCAGACAATATCGTCTCCCTGGCCTACGGTCAGACGCGCGGGGAGGGCCGGATCTGGCGAAACCTCTTCTTCGATCCTACGCCGGTGGTTGTGCCGGAGAGCGACCGGGGCATCCAGGAGGTCTTCCTTCGGCAGAACGTTACGCCGAGCTTCGGCTTGTCGGCACGATACAAAATGGACGAGCAGAACACGTTCCGGGAGCCGCCTTTCAGCGCATTTCGTCAGCGCACGCGATATTCGGATATTGTCGCGGAGGGAAAGGTCGGGAACGGCAGCCTGAGCCTCGGTCTCGCGGATTGGCGATACGCAGACCGCACCCAGGTACAGCCCGACACCAAGGTGCAGCGGCTCAAGCTCGGATACTCGTGGGACGTCACCAAGAATGCCAACCTCGAGGGCGCTTTCACACGCCATTTCATCCGTCAGCCGGGGAGAGCGTCCAGCCAGGTCGATACTTACGGGCTAAACGGCGGACTCGCCCTGGGCCCTTCCACCGATCTCGACATCGCTCTGAGGCGGGATCAGTTGACCCTGCCGGTCGTTCAGAACTCCTATGACCGCGCGCGCCGGTTCGGCAGGGCGCTACTGATTCAGAAATGGCCGGGCTGGACCGCCCAGATGGGATTCGGAATCCACGAATCGGAGCGGGTGCGCGGCGACCAGACCTTCGTCGACGTCCCGCGGTGGACCACATTCGACGGGCGCGTCTATGGGCGGATGGGGAAACAGACCCGGATCACGCTTCGCGCCTCCCGGGAGGACCTAGTCCATCCGCCCCAGATGATGACCGACGATCCTCGCTCCCTCTTCTGGGACAGCCGGACACAGGTTCAATTCAAACTCCAAACCGGTCAGCCGGACCTGAACGGCTATCTGACCGCTTCCTGGCGGCGAATGCAGAACGACGCCCGCTCAGTCGCCGTTTCAAGCAAGACGGTCAGCGTGGGATCCAATTGGCAGGCGAACCCGCGGGTGGCAGCGTTCGTCGACTTCACATTCGAGGGATGGGAGGGACAGAGCGAGGTAACGGACTTTCCAACCCTGTCGAACTTTACGCCGGACGGACTCACGACCAACCTGGGCGCAAGCTGGGTAATTGATAATAGAACTTTCTTCTGGCTGAGCTGGACGACCTTCTCATCTTCCAACGAGAACCCGCTCCGCCTGCCGAACGGGAACACGCGCGGAGACTTCGTTTCGATCAGCCTCAGGCGGCAACTGCCCCATGGCAGCGAGATCGGACTGGTTTACGCGCCATGGACTTATCGGGACCGCATCTCGAGCCAGATGGATTACGATGCGCATGTCCTCATGCTCACCGCAAACGCAAAATATTGACCCCTGGGAATTGGGAGGGACGACAGCAATGAAACGGATACTGTTCTACGGACTGGCCGGCGCGGCGGTCGTACTCACGGCGGGCCTGATCTTCATCGCCGGATGCGGCGGTGGGGGCGGACTGATTAATGTCCCAGAAACCGGTCCGGGCCCATCGGTCAATGCACAATTCATCGCCCTGATGTCGGACGCGCAGCGATCGGCGACTTACGTAGGAGCCGATAAGTGCCTGCCGTGCCACAGCGGAGATACGCATAACAAGATCTATGACAACTGGACTCTGACAAAGCACAACCAGATGAAAGTCGGATGCGAGCAGTGCCACGGGCCAGCTTCGGTCCACGTCGCTGCCCAGCAGGCCGCGCGGTCCGGGGTCGTTCCGGCTAAAATCGCGAGCCTCAATACGCGCGCCCCCAAGACCCGCTCTCTCTCCGATGAGATATTGACTTACCCCAACATCGTCGAGCCGGTCGTCTGCGGGCAGTGCCACGGACCGACCTACGAACAGTATCTACAATCGCCGCACGCCTCCATCGTTCAAAGCCCGGCCAAGGGCGGGTCAAGCACGTGCATGCGGTGCCACAGCGCAACCGTGCGGACGCAGTTCATCGAGAGCCAGCTCACCTACAAGGGGTACCACGAGCAGACCGCGCTCGACATCGATACGAACATCGTCAATACGTTCAAAGACTCGAACAAGGTCAAGACCCTGGTCGCCGCGACCCAGCACACGGCGACATGTGTGACCTGTCATGCGCCGCACCAGAGGACCGCCTATCTCGCATCGTCGGGCGACCAGCGCCAGCTGCGGCGGCAGACCGAAACAAACGACCTGAAGAACAAAGATGAGACTACGGTAGCGTTCTGGAGCTTTGGCGTGGAGCCGGAGAGCCCAATCGTCAATGTGAAATTCTACTCCACATTCAACCACATGTGCGCCTCGTGCCACAACGGACGGGGGGCGAACGGCAGCGACGCGATTCTACAGGTCGCCAATTCGAGCCGCCCCCCCAACATCCCGAACAGTCCGCAATTCAATATGCTGCAGGGGATCGGCGGAGCTTACGGCACCGGGCCAGGGCCGATTATTCAACACGGCTCGCACACCGACGTGCCCAACCAGTGCGTCCACTGCCACATGCCCAACCGGCGGCATACCTTCACCGTCAGCTACGACACGAGCTGCCAGCCCTGCCACACCACGGCGGACGCGTCCGGCCGCGCCGGTGCGACGAAGCAGGAGATTCTGAACGGCCTCTTCGCCCTTCGCGCCCGAATGGAGAACTGGGCGAAAGCCCCGGCGAATTTCGGCAACCAGGATTTCTGGGACTATCCGGCCCTGCTCACAGAAGAGGGCGTATCGCCGCTCCCGGACCAGACGAAGGTCCCCATCCAGGTCCGCCGCGCGCGTCATAACTACTACTTTATCATCCGGGACAAGAGCCTGGGAATCCACAACCTGGTGTACTCCCGGTACCTCCTGACGCAGGCCAATTCGGAGCTGGACGCGATCGGAGTGAGCCGGCCCGCAAGCCGCGCCCAGATGCCTCCTGCCCAGATACTGCAGATGATCCAGCGGGACCTGCTGAGGGCACAGTCCGCGGAGGTCCATTCCGGGGAGCGGCTTTAGGTCATTTAGGCAAACGATGCACAATGGGGTGCGAAATAACACTTTGTGGGCGAGTACCACGTTACTTGCTCTCGCAGTAATGGCCGTCGGGTATGCGAATCACGTTCCCGTCGGCCAACTCGATGCAAAAAGGCTCGACAACCAGATAACTCGCCTGCAGGCCAGGATCGATTCCGGCGCCGTGAAGCTGGAGTTCACGCCGGAGCGGGGATATCTGGAATCGCTCCTGCGCGCGCTTGGGATTCCCGTTTCGTCGCAGATCCTCGTCTTTTCCAAAACCAGCCTCCAGCGCGACATCATCTCACCCCGTACTCCGCGCGCCATCTACTTCAACGACAAAACCTACGTCGCTTGGATGCCGGGCGCCGGGTTTCGCGGCATGGTGCCAGTCTATCCCGCGTCACTCCACGACTGATCCGTAAATCCGGAATACTGTTGGGGTTGAATCCGCCGTTTCGCGGATGTTTTCCTTACGTGCCCCGCCTATAATCCCACTAACATAGCTCCGGCCTCGCGATTGACCCGCAGCCATCCAATCAGGCTATCCTCGCGGTCCGTCTCAACGAAAGGGAAATGCAATGCGATCATTGGCACCTATAGTCCGAGCTCCAATGCAAATCAACCCGAAATGCCCTATGCAATTGGCCGTAGCGGCCCTTCTGCTTCTCTGCCTCGGAGCCTCCGGACGGTCGGGGGGAAACGTCGTGGGCAAAGTGCAGATCGGGCCCAACGGGCTGGCAAACGCGGTGGTTTATCTCGAAGGGGTCCACGGTAACTTCGCTCCGCCGGCGCAGCGGGCAGTCCTCAATCAGCGGGATAAGACTTTCGTCCCGCACGTCCTTGCGGTGATGAAGGGCACTACCGTCGAGCTCCTCAATACTGACGACTTCCTGCACAACACCTTCTCGGATTCGAAGGCTAAGACCTTCAACCTGAACCAGCCTGTAAAGGATTCGAGGTCTCTCGTAAAGGCGGACCAACCCGGAGTAATCGAAGTGCGCTGCCACATCCACGGAAGTATGCAAGCGTGGATCGTAGTCGTGGATAACCCCTATTTCGCGGTTACGGACCAGAGAGGCATTTTCCGTATTCCCGGAGTGCCGCCAGGCAACTACAAGTTGAAGACATGGTCCGAGCATCATGGCATCCTGTCTGAAGATGTGAAAGTAACTGAGAAAGACGGTGCGACTGTCATCGTCAAATACGCCGGCAAATAGGCAAGACTTAGCGATCAGGAGAGGGGGAAACGCGTTATGAAACTCAGGATCATAGTTTGGACCGCAGGGGCGCTTGTCGCCGGTTCTGCGCTGGTCGTACCGTCCCCGGGGAGAGCAATCCCCGCGTTTGCCAGAAAGTACCACACCACATGTGCCCGATGCCATTCGGTGGTACCTCGACTCAACAACTATGGTTGGAACTTCAAGTTGAGAGGCTTCCACGTGCCCGGAGATGAGGAGCTGGGCAAGATCTCGATGAAGGAAGACCCATTCCTCAGCCTCCCGGACCAGGTCCCGCTCGCAATTCGCAGCCTCGGCTTTGTCCAGGATATGAGCCCGAGCCACGCCAAGCCTGATTGGAACACCGATGCAAAGATTGAACTGCTTATGGGCGGCACGGTTGCGAAGCACCACGGTTTCTTTCTCGAGCTTGAGTCGGAAAAGGAGGGCAGCGAGTTTAAGACTGGGATCGGAAACGCACGTTTTATGTTCACGGACCTGATAAAGAAAAACCCGACCGCGCTAAACGTGGAAGTTGGAAAATTCAACCTAGACGCGTTCGGTGTCTCTCATGGACGAAGCCTCACGATGAGTCCCTATGCGATATATGACTTCGGAGATGCCATACACGGGTTTCCATTTGCCGATGAGGTCATGGGCGTTAACATTTACGGAGCGTTCAATACGGGCATCGGCAAAGGCGTTGCTGCCACTGAACAGAAAGCGGGCAAAGCCGGACAAGTGACCGAAGCGGAGAGGAAAGCGCTGGAGGCAGAACTCAAGGGTCAGGCAGCGAAACCGCCGCCGGACACACCCGAGATAATCGCCACGCGGGCCGTACTCGATGCGCTTGTTAAGAAGGGCACATTGACACGGGATGATGCGGACAAGACCCTCGCAGATCTCATTAGCAAGCTCGGTCCGCCTCAGCCGGTAGCCCAGGCGTCAGGGGCTGCACCCGCTGTTGTCACGCTTGGCAAAACGGATTACGATGTCCGAAAGGGTCTCTTTTACCAGGCAGGCGTAGTTACGCGCGGCGCAGCGGGCGGCAATAACCTCCAAGGGTTTGGCCGACTGGCTCTTGCAAATGGACGCGACTGGTGGGTGGGGCCGGTTGCCTATTTCGGCTCCAACGATATACCGACTCCAGCGGACCCAACCGTAACTTCTACAGATCGGTTCCATCGAATAGGCCTGGAGGCCGGCTTCTCAGGTGGCGCCCACCGCGACGTAGCCGGGGTTTCGCGTCGGGCTGTTGAATTTCTGGCCGCATATCAAAGCGGAGAGGACAACAACATAGACGGGCTCGGCACCAAGGTCCGCCACACGGGTGGCTTCGCGGAACTTGCCTATCTCTTTGACGATAAGAACCTGGCAGTGCTGCGATACGACCGTCTGCGTTCCGGCGACATGTCGTCGATCAATCAGGAGACTCTCACACTCAACTACACCCGGTACCTCCGTCGCAACTTCAAAGTGGGAATCGAATACGTGCCGGATTTCCTGAGCAACTCAACGACTCACGCGCGAACCAATACGTGGACCGCGTTTTACGACTTCGCGTTCTGAGTATCCCGCGAAGCGTCTAAAGGGGCGCGGGTCTGACCCAACCCGCGCTTCCTAAAGATTGGAGATAGTAGTCATGAATGGCAAACTCGCGGAGAGGTTAACTGGGTTACTGATTGTAGGCGCTTGCATGACCGGCGGCGCCCTCCTGGCTGGAGCAGCCCACCCATCAGCGGAACGCACATTCCACATTGTGGCCCGAAAATACGCTTACAATCCTCCCATCATTCACGTGAACCGTGGTGATCGCGTGACCATCTTTCTGACCTCCCAGGATGTCACGCACGGCTTCTACCTGGACGGTTACGACCTCGATGCGAGCATCACCCCGGATGAGAAGCCGAAACTCCGCCATCCCTCGCGTGGCGACAAGTTCGTAGAAGTGCCGGAAATCCACTTCGTCGCGAACAGGGAGGGCAAGTTCCGCTATCGCTGCTCCCAATCTTGCGGCTTCATGCACCCGTTTATGATCGGAGAAATGGTAGTCGCCCCCAATCGGACATTCACTGCGGGCGTTGGAGGTGTGATCGGCGTGGCATTAGCAGTGCTCTTTGCCGTTATGCGAAGAGGGGGGTCAAGAAATGGCTAAGTCAATACTCGATTTGCGCCCGGATGAGGTCCTGTCGCTTGCCATCGCGGTGGAATCCCGCAATGCAGAGCGATACGAAACGTTCGGTCACATATTCTCGGCTTACAACGATGAGGCAAGTGATCTCTTCGCTGAGATGCGCGACGAGGAGCTGGAGCATAAGACTGTCCTTCAGGAGATGTATCGATCTCGCTACGGCGGCCAGCCGTGCGCAATAGACGAAGCCGATGTGGACGAAGTCGTCGAGGCGGTGGACGTCGAGAGCGCTGAGCATATGGTTTTCAACGATTTGACTCGTAAGGACGTGCTCGAGGCTGCCCTTCGCGCCGAACTAGGCGCCCGACAGTTCTACACCGCGCTGTCGGAGACCGTCAAGGACGAGGATTTGTTGGCGTTATATCGCCGGCTGGCTGCCTACGAAGAAGGCCACGTGGCCGGGATTAAGAGTAGATTGAGCCATGCCGGCTCGGCGAAAGGAGCTTAGGGCGATGGCCGTAATTCCTGAAGAGCGGCTGCTGCGGGTCATCCAGCCCGACGTTCCGCCGAACCGCGTGGATCTTTTCAAGAAGCTGCCCTGGCTCGCGCGGCTAGTCAAACTGCGCAGCTTTCCAAACATGCTCATAATCCCGAACCTGATCATGTTCTGGGTGTTCCTGCTCGCCGGACTTTTCGGCTCCCCGATCGGCAATCGGAACGTCATGATCGTATTCATCTGGATACTATGGTGGTTCGCCCTGATAGTAGTTCTCGTGCCGTTCGGATCCCGACTCTGGTGCACCATGTGTCCGCTGCCGTTCTTTGGCGACTGGTTCCAACGGCACGCAATCACCCACGTCCGTCCGGGCAACTCGTCCGGCACGCGCAATCAGTTATTCGGGCGGCTCCACGTGTGGCCAAAGAAGCTCAGCAACATTTGGCTGCAGAATATCGGCTTCCTCTGTCTGGCGTCCGTCAGCGCGCACCTGGTGACACGACCGATGGCGACAGTACTCATGCTCGGCGGCCTCATCGTGATTGCTGCCTTCATGGGGCTCATCTATCGACAACGCGTCTTTTGCAATTATGTCTGCCCTGTCAGCGGATTTCTGAGCCTCTACTCCATGACCGCCACTGTGGAGCTGCGGTCGAGAAACAAGGACGTTTGTAAGAAGTGCACCTCCAAGGCGTGCGCGGCCGGGAGTGACAAGGGCTGGGCGTGTCCCTGGATCATCTATATGGGCCAGCTCGAGCGCAACAACTATTGTGGGATGTGCACGGAGTGCGTCAAATCGTGTCCTAACGATAATATATCACTTTTCTGGCGGCCATTCTGCAGCGACAAGGTTCTGAAGGGCTACGACGAAATCTGGAAAGCCTTCATCATGCTCGTGCTGGCGATGGCCTATTCGGTGGTCCTGCTCGGACCGTGGGGCAAAGCGAAAGAATGGGCAAACATTGGTGAAGTAGGCAACTGGCGCGGGTTCCTGACCTACCTCTCAATCTTGTGGTTTTCGGCCCTCGTAGCCCTCCCGGCGATCTATTACGTTGCGATCCGGCTCGGGCGCTCGCTTGCGGCCCGCGGTTTGGAGGCCGGATCGGGACGCGCTGTCCCATCCATGAAGGATTTGTTCATTCGGTACGGCTATACACTCGTTCCACTGGGACTGATGGCATGGATCGCGTTCACCTTTCCGCTTATCATGGTAAGCGGGTCATACATTATTTCCGTGATTTCCGATCCGTTGGGCCGCGGATGGAATCTTTTCGGAACAGGCGAGTTCCCCTGGACGCCATTTCATCCGGATTGGCTCGCCTACATTCAGATCCCGTGTTTGATGTTGGGCCTCTACTATGCACTGCTCCGCGGGCACGAGCTGGCGGTCGGGCTCTGGGGCGACAATAGGCGCGCTATTATCAGCCTCATTCCACTCACCGTGCTCTTGACGGTGGTGGCCGCGGCGTTCTTACGAATGTATACCGGGTAAGGCGGCAAGAGGAGAAAGTAATGAATGGAATACGAAAAGAGCTGATAGTTGTCGCCGCAATCGTCCTTGGTTTTGCGGGCGCCCCCGCATTCAGTCATTACTATGAGTCGCGCCGGGAGGCGCGCGCCATAGCGGCCGCGCCGAAGGCGGGAAAGCTCCACATCTACCACATTACCGGCGTCGCCAAGCCAGGAATGTGGACACTGGATAGCGTTGAAGGCTGGAATTACTGGTGGCGAAAGCCACGCCGCTTTTCCGAAATGAAAGTAAACAAAGGCGATACGGTGCTGATAACACTCACAAGCGCAGATGTCCATCACTCTTTCAAGATCCCTGCTATCGGAATCGGGCCTATCGAGGTGGACCCAGGGCATAGCAAGGTCGTTAGCTTTGTAGCCGACCGAGCCGGCTCCTTCCCATTTCTATGCGGAACCGTGTGCAGCTGCACCGGCACGGGCTTCGCGTGCACCATCGTGAAAAAGCGTGGGCATGAAGGAATGACCGGGATTCTCACGGTAACCGAGCCACTCGGGAAGCCGGACGTCCAAATTGCCGTAACCGTTTCCGAGGAGAAGGGCTTCGACCCACAGGTTATTAGCGCGCGTGAAGGCGACGTGGTGGAGCTCACTGTCACCTCGCGGAGCAACGGCGCCGGCCAGGGCGTCGGCTTCTGCATCACTGACTACGAGACCAAGGTGGACCTGCAAAGCATCGCCAATGGAGAATCTCGAACGTTCAAATTCAAAGCGGACAAAGCCGGCTCGTTCTCAGTTTATAGCAGTACGCGGGCAGGCGATCGGATCGATTCGGCTACCGGCAAGTTCTCGGTATCCGCAAAAACTCAACCGCATCGCCCGTGATCCGCGCCGCACCCGGGTGGAGCGGTCGAGGCAGTTGATCGGCTTATCGTTCTAATCGAGGAGAAACAGTATGGATACGCGCTGCACCGTCAAGTCAGGAAATGCCGAGTACTGGAAGCGGCAGATACGGTGCCAGGATGCCTGCCCTGTACACACAGACGCACGAGGTTATGTTCGAGCCATTGCGGACGGAGACCTGGAGCGAGCCTATCTGATCGCTCGCGGACCGAACCCGCTTGCATCGATTTGTGGCCGCATCTGCGGGGCTCCGTGCGAAGCGAAGTGCCGGCGTGGCATGATCGACAGCCCAATCGCCATCCGCGCATTGAAGCGGGTCGTAACCGAGCGCTTCGGTCCTTATCGCGCCGGGCAGAACGGTACGCCGGCGAGCAGAATTTCCGGCGAAGAGCATCTCCAATACCTATTGGATCGTGGGGTGCCTGAGACGTGCGACGGCCAGGATGAACTGGTGCATCTGGTTCGCATGGCGGCCGAGCGGCGTCCCCGTCCGGAAGGGCCACGGGTTGCCATCATCGGATCCGGCCCCGCGGGACTCGCCTGCGCGCACGACCTCGCCATCCTGGGCCTCCAGCCCACTATTCTCGAGGCGGAGCCGGTAGCGGCCGGTATGCTCTACCTTGGCGTTCCGGAGTACCGCTTACCACGAGAACTGATCCAGTCGGAGGTTGCGGTGATCGAGGCGCTGGGCGTCGAGATCCGGTGCGGTGTAGAGGTGGGGAAGGACGTAACACTCGCCCAGCTTCGGGAGGAGTACGCCGCGGTGGTGATCGCCGTGGGTTGCAAGCGCTCGCGCGGTCTCCCCATCCCTGGCGCCGACGCTCATGGAGTTCTCGGCGGCGTGGAATTCCTACGCTCCATTGCATTGCGCGAACCAATGCCGCTCGGCGCGCGCGTGGTGGTTATCGGAGGAGGGAGCGTGGCCTACGACGTCTCACGGGCTGTTGTGCGCCAGGAGGAGATCGACGTTTCACGACAAGCGCTGCGCCAACCGGGAAAACGGGAGGTGCAGCTCGTCTGCCTGGAATCGCTTGCGGAAATGCCGGCAGATGCCCTCGATATTCGAGAGGGAGAAGAGGAAGGGATCATCCGTCGTAACGGTTGGGGGCCGGTAGAGATCCTGACAGAGCCCGGCCCGGATGGCCCGACAGTCTCCGGAATCCGCTTCCGGCGTTGTCTGCGTGTTCTGGACGCAGATGGACACTTCAAGCCAATCTATGACGACTCGGCGCGTTTGGACCTTCCGGCGGACACCGTGATCCTTTCCGTCGGCCAGGCGGCCGATCTCTCCTTTTTCAATCCCAAGGAGGATGGCCTCGCTCTAACCGAGCAGCAGCAAATCGCATGGGATCCTCAAACGCAGATGACATCGGGGGAAGGCGTCTTCATTGCCGGAGACGTGGCCTATGGTCCCCGGCTGGCGATCCATGCCATTGCAAGTGGCAAGCATGCGGCCCGCGCGGTCTACGAGCACATCACCGGAAAAACGCTTCAGCCCGACTCCGTACAGTTCCACATCGACCTCGGGCAGTTCCGTCGCGAGCTGGACCTGGACAAGCGCGACCGAGTTGAACTTCCTGTCCTGTCGGCTGCGGAGCGTCTCCGAGACCCGCATGCGACCATTGACCTCGGCTACAGCCTCGATGAGGCTCGGGCCGGGGCCAGCCGCCGTCTCGACTGCGGCGTCGACACGGTTTTCGATGGGGAGAAATGCGTCCTCTGCGGCGCATGTACAGAGGTCTGTCCAACTGTCTGCCTTACTCTCCGCCCCGTGCGTGAGACGAAGCAGGAGGAGCCATTCAATCTGCCGGGCACGGCACGATACTACCAGGTGCAAAAGAACACAATAATCCTGCGAGATGAGCATCGGTTCATCACGCTTACTCCGCAGGCACGAATCGAAGCAAACGAAGACTTCCTGCTCTTCAAAGACGAGGATGTCTGCATCCGATGCGGCCGGTGCGCTCAGGTCTGCCCGACGCACACCATTACGATGGAGCGCTTCGAGTTCCACGACGGATGGAAGTGTTCGTCCTGACCTAAAACGGAATACTTTTTCTGTGGCCGGTTGTTGTTTCACTCTCCTTCGGTGAGGTCCCGCGATCGATCGAGCCGCCACCATTCTGGCGCCGTGCCGTGGGTCCATTCGGCCCGACCTGCACCAATTTTCACAAAGAATCCGCCGATTAGCGGATGACGACGACGCTCCCAATGGATAAAATAATAATGACAGGGATCACACTCCTGCAATCGAACGGAGGAGGAACAAGCAAATGAAAAGATGGCAAACGGATATGGCATCGGCGTACATCATAGGCGTCTTATGTTTGGCAATGTGTGTCGTCGTATCGGCCGAAGTGAAGGTGAAAGGCAATGCGCCGGCGGCAGTTTACAGCTTCTGGACGATGTCCAAGCAACCAGGGGCCATTACGTTACTGGCGCTGGGGAGTGACACCCCCAAAACCCTGGAAATCAGCCCCACTACTTTGATCGACGGCGTCTGCGAAGACTGCATCCTGCCAATGAAGTTCAAAGCGGCCGATGCGAACAAGAGCTGCGCAGTTTGTGGTTGCAATGTGAGCAACGCTCAGTGCATCGCCGGCAAACCAGTTAAACCGACCTGGGAAGCGATGTTCCAGGGAATGCCGCGCGGCGAAACCCTGCGCCTCTTTTTCAGCGTTGCGGACAATCCCGATTCCGGCTTGAAGACAGTTTACATCGACCGCACGTCGGTGTTCCTCCCGGTCGAGGGATTGAGTGGGCATACGCCCGAACAGATTTTGGCCCTGGTGAAACAGATTGGCGGCTCGAAAGCCGAACTGGTCGACGAAGGCAAGCGTCTGAGGTTTACGGTAAAGGAAGGGTGGACACACGAGACACTGGCCAAGTTCGAAAAGATCCTCGCCAAAGTCGGGGCGAAGCTCTCTCGGCCGGAGCAGGTGACAACGAAATAGCCGCTTTGCCGCAGTAGACACCGATCGATGAGAATGAAGATCCAATTGAAGCGTTGGCCGGCGACATCATGACAGAACATGATCGATCAGCCGGTCAATACTTCACAGGTAGGGCTTCCGCCGAACGAGAGGGCATGATGAGAACGAAACACTACATATGGATGAGCTTTCTAGCCGCAGCGGAGCTCTGCGTCGCATCTGCACCAGTGTTGGCGCGGCCGGTATTCCTCAACGTATTTGTTACGAAATACGAGGCATATTCTTCCGCCATTTCGGAGCGCTCGTGCGCAAACTGCCACGTTTCAACGACCGATTTCAAGCTCAATCTATACGGTAAGCAGATAGCCCAGGCGCTCATCGAGTCCGGCGACAAGAAGCTCACTCCGGAGATCCTCGAAAAGGTCGAAAAGCTGGACGCAAACGGCGACGGCGTATCGAACCTCGATGAGCTAAAGGCCGGCAAGGCTCCCGGCGAGCTAAAGGCTGCTGCTGCAGTCACGCCTCCCATACAGGCGGCCAAACTGACGCCCAAGGCAGATGAGCATAAAAGAGAGAACGGCGAGAAGTCCGAGAGGCATAGTGAGCACCATCGGGCGGACAGCAAAGCGTCATCAGCCGGAGGAGTTAAGTCATCGCCGAGTAACGCAAAAACCGTGGCTCAAAACACGGCCCCGACTCGGGTTGCATCGGCTGCAGTCAAACATGCCGCCGCCAAGATCGAAACCTCTGCCTCAACCGGTCCTGTCGCGGAAACAGGTAAAGCGAATACATCCAATCCGGAGCCGCCAAAATCGGAGGCTTCAAAGCCGTCCGCAGCCGAAGCGGCGAAGTCACCCGTATCTCACGAGCCGGAATCGAAGCCGATCCTTCCAGCGAATAGATACCATCCGGCGATCGTCCATTTTCCGATTGCCTTATTCATCGGCGGGCTGCTGTTCGACCTGCTCGGTACGATCACGAAGAGGGATGGACTGCTCTTCGCGGGTTGGTACAACCTCGTGCTCGCCGCCATCAGCTCGGTGGTCGGAGTGATATCCGGCTTTGCCGCCATGATCGCGATGAAGCTCCCGTTCACTGGCCTCATCCCGCAGCATATGCTGTTCGCGGTGATGGGGGCGTTCATCATGTGGATGATGGTCTCGTTGCGGGTACACCGGCACAAGGAAATGGGCAAGCCGGTCCGGCTGCTCTACTTTCTGCTCGCCGTCGCTGGACTCGCCTTGATCTCTTATTCCGGGCATCTGGGTGGACTGTATGTTTATGGGGAGTGACCAAGGGAGCGCTAACATCGTGCCCCATGTCTGGTCACTTTCCTCATCGAATTACTCCGTAGGAGTACTCCGTTCGCCGTCCACCGTCATACCGTCCTGACTTCATGTAGCAGACTTTGAAAGCGGCGGCCGGATTGGCAGGGACAGAGGTCGTTGCGCCCGAGTTTTTCAGTCAGGTCCTTGTCTCCATGGACTAATCGACTGCCCCGTTTAACGGATCTTTCCGATGGATAGCCGTACCGGCGCTTGCTGATCGGCTCAAAAGCAGTCTTCGAATTCGTCTTCTTCGTTCCACATGGCCGTGTCCTCCTTACTCCGATAGTCAAGGACCTCTATCGATTGGAGGGGGCGATCCGCTCAAGAACATGCGGACGTTTCTCGACGTTCCCGGCAGCGTCTTCCGAATGTGCCGTCAGTTTGAGCGGCGCGCTCGTCGGTGAGATTAGAGTAATCTCCCATTCCGCGAAGTTGGGACGCGTCGCGCGGGCTTCCATACCGTTCACCAATACGCGCTTGACAATTCCGTTGTCGCTTGTCGCACCACGAACTAGTACTTTGCCGTTTGGCGCGGGGAGGACGTGGGTTATCACTGTCGCAGGCGGCAGATCGTCGATTGGATCGAGAGGTTTCGGATAGTCGGCGGTTGCGGGGGCGGGTTCTGGAATCTTTGCCCGCCTGATCTGCACGTTCTTATAGGCGTGGCGATTGTATACGGGATTCCACATGCCGTAATCGCAGTTTTCAATCCTAAGGTTTTCCACCAAGAGGCATGGCGTTACGGGATGGAAGGACCAGTGGGTGTCCCACATGGTCATGTTGCGGATGACGAATGGATGGCGCTCGTCGGGGCCGACACCATCGACTCCGCCTCGCTGGATGTCGCGACCTCCGCCCAGATTGAATGCGTGACGGCGCTGGGTGTGCGACTCGTTGTCCTCGAACCGGATGAACGGAAGCGTGCGGATGTCGACCTTGCGAAGAGAGCCATCCGGCTGCTGTATTGTGAGCGTTGGTTCGAAATCGGCCGTTTTCTCTGCTGAGAACCAATATCCGTATTCGTCGCATTCGGCAGCCACGTTCCGCGTGAAGGTATTCAGGCTGTTTGCCCACCAGAACCCTGCGCCGTCGTTGATGTCGAAGGGCATAGCCTGCTTCGGCAGCGGCTTGCCGTAAAATGCATCGACCGCCAGATTTCGATCGAGGACGTTGAAGACTTCGGTCCCGTCTTCGAGGAAGAAGCCGTGACCCGTGCTGCGGTAGCCGACGCAGTCGCGGACAATCAGGTAGTTCGTTCCATGGATGGTGATCCAGCGGTTGTCGCTGTCCCAGATCGATGCGCCGACGACCGAAGCGCCGCGCATAGTGTCGCCCGCGAGGTGAAAGTGGATGCTGTACTTGCCGAGGATGCCCGCTTTGCCGAGGTGCCGGAACTCGGCATAACTTATCGATCCCGCCGAACCGCGATGGTACATCGTATGGCCCCGGACGCCGGCCGGATCCGCCGATTCGATCACGACATTGCGGCTCAGGTTTGCGACCTCACCGCGGAAGTCGCCGTCGACGAGATGTTCGTACGTCAACGGGCCGTCGAGAGTGATCTTAGTGCCGTTAATGGACTTGATCGGGCGCTCTTCGGTTTGGGAGTGATCCCTAACGCTCGGGGTGAAGGTCTTCTTCGGTTTGTGCTGCCGCTCCGTGGCAACCAGGATAACGCGGTCGCCCGCGCGCCAACCTGTCACGGATTCGGCAAGGTTGACCGTCGCATCTCCTGACTTCGCCGTTTCGGCCAACTTCACCCAAGTCCGGTTCATGGCAGCTCCATGAATCTCCATCCGTCCGCCACAGCAGACCAGGGCCGGGCAGGTCTCTTTGTCCATTCCTTCCACGTATGTCAAGCGGATTGTGGCGATGTGCCCGGGGTCGATCGGATGATCGGGAGTACCTACCAGGATGGCACTCTCGATTTTGGATTTTGGGTTTTGCATCGGGGACGCAATCGAATGCGAGTCGCAGTCGAAACCGTTTTCGGAAAAGTCGTCGCCGGGCTGGACTTTAATCAGTCCCACGTTGAGGCGCGTGTCGCGATCAGGAGCAAATGTGAGGGTTCCCGAGACGTGGATGGAACGAATGACGGTATCGGGGGCGACGTCATAGGACACTCGGTGTCCGGAACGTATCTGCACCCGGGACCCCGCGCCGGGTATCTTGCCGCCCTCCCAAATCCCCGGATTTGACCAGCTTCCGCTTTGGAGCGATCGGATCGTTGTGACCTGCCTGCCGGACACCCCGTGCGCCCATGCCGCCGCGAATGCCGCCAATAAGCAAACGAATGGCATCATGTCGAGCTTTGCGACAGTCCGCCAGCGAATTCCTGCCAGGATCATTTCAATCTTGGCGGGATATCAGAAGATCTCGTCCGGTCCTTATATTGCCGGCGGGGTACGCAACTCTCTCTTTCGCTTTTTGAAGGTCGCAACCGCCCGAACAACCGCCAACGAGGCAATGATCAACAGTATCGCGGCCGATCCGAAGATGACGGAAATGAGCAGAGTCTCACCCCTAAGTTTATGCGCAACGTATTTCGGCCACGGAAGATCCAAGCTGGGCGGAGGCGCATTGCTGAAGTTACGCCAGAACATGATATCGGTATCCGGATCGATACCCGATTTCAGTCGCTCAATGAAATGGGTGTCCCGTTCTCTTCTGAATGTTTCCGCCTCATTCCTCAGCGCGTGAAACTGGTCCGATATCTCGTCTCGATCGGCGACCAAGAGCGGCGCAACATCCAGACGCAGGAATCTCTTGAGATCACGGCCAGTTGGAGCTCCGGGTATGACCGAACCGCGCCCCGCGTCGATCAATTCAGCGCAGCGCAGCTTGGCCAGATAGCCGAGGGCCGCTCGTCCGCTGCGATCCAGCACAGCTGCGAGCGCCTCAAAAACGTCGACGCGTTCCCAGGCATCATCCGCCAACACCAGCCGCGCCAATCCCACAATTCGCGCGTCGACGTCGGAATCGCCCAAGTATGCTCCAAGGGTTTGGGACTCATTCTTACTCTTGCTTCGGGGAGCGATGATCCAATCCAGTATTTCAAGCAGATAACGCAGGCCAATGCGCTCGTCGGCACCCATCTTTTGAGCCTGAAGAACATAGCCGCGGGCGCAACGAATCTCATCGATCCGATTCCGATCCGCCCCGGCTCGCAGCCAGCGATGAGCCCAAAACGCGCCGACGTTCTCGTAGTACCGAAGCCAATGCTCGCGGACTGCGCGATCGGCGGGATTGGCTCTCTCGAGCACGGCCCGCTTTCTTTCCATGTACTGGATCGCTTCGTCGTCCCGTTTGATCCGGTGATATGCGACGGCGGCGTCATCGTATTTTCGCAGATCACCCGGAAACGAGCGGAGCTCTCCGGCCAACCGACCAAGCCGGACCTCATAATAGAGCGGAGGGTTCCGCTCGATCCGACCGGTGATAACGCGCACGAGATTTGGAAACCGCGATGCCTCTTCGGAAAGTGTATGCCGATCTAACGGATTCGCCCGAGCGGCTGCCGGCGGCAGGATCAATGCAGTCAACAAGACGGCGGCGGGCTGCGATCGACAAACGACGAAAGTAAGTGTTTTCTTGATCACGTTTAGCATTTCGGCAATCTCGGTCTATAATGAGGTGCAGATAGTTGCGCAATAGCGCAGTCTAAGTCCCAGACATATTTTAGAGAACTTGAAAGGAGCGAACATCATGGCTGCGATCCACGACAATCCAAGTCTGTCAATTGCCCGGCATGGTCTCGTTCGCTCCGGCGCGATCCTCGGCTGACCCCCTATGGACCCTGTCCTTCGCTCCTAATCCGAGCGAGGGATGCGGGTGCAGCATTCGGGGATCTCCGGATTCGCACCGGGCGGCGGGTTCTTATGTCCGCGGCCCGTTATGAATTCCGGAGAACCGAATTGACTGTTTCCTGTTTCGAGCGGGCGCTTGAAGGCGATGCTGCGTCGGTCGATGAAGTCGTCGAAGCCCTGCGCCCTAGGATCACAAGAATGTCCGCTTACTACGCTCACCGAACCGGCGAGGACGCGGACGATCTGCAGCAAGAAGCCTGGCTGGCCGTGCTGGAATCTCTCCCGGCGCTGGACGTTCGTATTGGCAGTCCCGACCAGTTCTTGATCCAGCGGGCGCGCTGGCGCGTGCTGGATACCATAAAGCGTTTCCGACTGCGCCGATGTCTGCCGCTGTGGTCTGGGATGGAAAATGTTCCGTTTGGGCCGGGGCCGGACATCGGCCGTGCGTCCGTCCGCGATTTCACCTTATGTCTCAAGAAGAACCAACGCGCCGTGTTGGGCTGCCTTTTGAGCGGACTAACATGGCGCGAAGCCGGCGTTCGCCTGGGCTGCACGTCGCCCAATATCGCCTACCACGTACGGGAGATCCGCCGCCGCTATGATGAGTGGGACCGCGATGCGGCGCTTTAGTATGCATCGGGCCCCCGGCGATATAAGGTTGGAGGCCAGAACGATACCGGCCTCTAGAAGGAGGTGGGTGAAATGAAGACACTGTCACCCGCCGAAGGAGCCGGGCGGGCTTAAGCGCGGTTATCCGCACTTTTGCAAACGGGCTCTTGTGCCGCCCTGGTTTAACGCAGGGCGGTTTTTTTTCGTTCATCTACAAGTCCGTCTTGTCTCCCTTCGCGGTATAATGGTGTGTTTGGGACCTGAGGAGTGCGAGGCCGGACGAGATATGAGAGTGGTATTCGAATAGTGTCTGGGTTAGGAATTAGGATTAGGATAAGGATTAAGATTAAGATTGGGATCAGAATTCAAGGAGAGTTTCGATGATATACCCTGCCGCCGATAAGCTGGACGCGATGGAAAGCAAGTATGCCCTCGTAATCGTCGCCGCAAAGCGCGCGCGCCAGATCAAGGATGGCGCTCGCAAGCTAACCGATTCCAAGTCCGGCAATTCGCTGACCGTCGCGCTCGAAGAGATCGGTGCAAACGAGATCATCCCGGTGCAGGTGGGCGAGCCGGAGCAGCTACTGAGCAGCGTCGCGCCGACGCCGGTTTTGACCGGTCTGGTCTCCACATCCATCGACGACGACGAGCCTATGCATGAACCGACGGCCGCAGAGATCGGCGCCCTTCTCACGCCTACGGACGATATGGTATATGAGCCAGACGCAGACCTAGACGACGACGTCATGCAGTCCGAAGATGAAGTCATGGCGGCGGAAATCGACGATGCCGTGGAAGAAGGGCCTTATGGAATCCCGGTGCCCGGCGACGATCTCGGTCTGGTTGAACAGGACACGTCTCAGGACGCCGAAGACCTGATGGTCGACGATACGGAGACGGAGGAGGAGTGAGTTGCATGGAAATGGGGAAATGAGGGAATGAGGGAATGAGGGAATGAGGTGGTGGCCGGCGATGTCGTCGCATCCATGCACCCACCCATCCATTACACCCATACAAGATTTCAACTTTCAGGCCGAAACTTAATGCTGTACAATATTGCGGACGATACAGCAGCGCACGATATGACCGAATGACGAAACGACGAGATTATTACGAGATATTGGCGGTTTCAAAGACTGCTTCCGCGGATGAAATCAAGCGTGCATACCGCGGTATGGCGCGCAAGTATCACCCAGACGTAAACAAAGATCCAGCCGCCGACGCTCACATCAAGGAAATCAACGAAGCCTACGAGGTGCTGAGCAACGATGACAAGCGCCGCGTTTATGATCGCTTCGGCCACGAAGGGCTAAACGGGGCCGTCCCAGGGCAAGGTTTCGGCGGACCCGGCGCGGGCGGTTTTGGCGACATCTTCGATATGTTCTTCGGGGGCGCGGGCGCGAGGGGCGGAGCAACCTCCGCCGAAAGGGGAGACGACCTCCGCCACGACATCGAAATATCCCTGGAAGAAGCCGCACAAGGCGTCGAAAAGACCATTTCATTTACGAGGATGGAGAACTGCGATATCTGTCGTGGTTCGGGCGCGCAGCCCGGTACGAAGATCGAGAGCTGTCCCACATGCCGTGGGACCGGATACGTCCGACACACACAGAACACCCTGCTGGGCACCTTCCAGACGACAACGACCTGCGGCCGATGCCGCGGTGCGGGACGGGCGATCGGCTCCCCCTGTACACAGTGTAACGGCGCGGGCCGGATGAGAAAGACCCGCGAAAGATCCATTAAGCTTCCTCCCGGCGTCGACAGCGGTTCCAGAATACGGCTGACGGGTGAAGGCGACTCAGGAATGAGGAACGGGGAGAGCGGCGATCTTTACCTGGTCGTCTATGTCAAGCCTCACGAAGTATTCGAGCGCCGGAATACCGACCTTTACTGCGAAGTCCCAATCAGCTTCGTTCGCGCCGCCCTTGGGGGACAGATCATGGTCCCTACGATTGATGGTGAAGATCGGATAACGCTCCCCGAGGGCACCCAGAGCGGCACCTCATTCCGGCTAAAGGAAAAAGGCATCCCGGACATCAACGGACGCGGCCGTGGGGACGAATATGTTATCGTCCGCGTCGAGGTTCCGACCAAGCTCGATCCGGACCAGAAGGTAATCCTCCAACAGTTCGCGGCCAGCCTCGGCGAATCGGCTGAGATAACCGAGGAGAAGGGCTTTCTCAGCCGCCTTTTCGGCGGCGAAGCGTGACGGTTGCCAAATGCGCTGGGCCCAGATCAGCGTAAAGACCCCGGCCGACTCCGCGGAAGCCGTATCCGCGATGTTGTTCGAGTCGGGCAGCCCCGGCGTCTCCGAAAGCGGCGACAGCACCCGCACGATCATTGGTTTCCTCCCCGTCTCCGACCAGTTGATGATCACGTACGAACGGCTGGAGGACCGGATGGCGGCGCGGCCCGAATTCGGCCTGCCGACCCCCATCGACTGCACGCTTACCTATCGCGGAGATGAAGAGTGGGCGGACGCCTGGAAAAAGCACTGGAAGCCCGTGGAATTCGGTAAGCGGCTGGTCATAAAGCCGAGTTGGGAGACCTACGACGGTGATCCCGATCGTCTGATCGTCGAGCTGGATCCCGGAATGGCATTCGGGACAGGCGGCCACCCAACGCCCAGTCTTTGCCTGGTGGCACTGGAAGATTACTTGAAGCCGGGCGACGTCGTTGCGGACATTGGAACTGGCTCGGGCATTCTCGCGCTGGCCGCCGCAAAACTGGGGGCCGCACGCGTGCACGCAACAGACATCGACAAACTCCCGCGAGACATCTCCCGGGAAAACGTCGCCATAAATCGAGTGGAAGACGTGGTCGTGGTGCACGAAATGGACGCCTTCGACTTGGCGGCGCAGGATTGCGATGTCATCGTCGCCAACATCCTTGCCAGTACGGTCGTCGAGCTGCTGCCGTCGATCGCGACGCGCATCAATCCGGGCGGAGTGTTTATCGGCTCCGGAATCGTGGAGGAGAAGCTGCAGGACGTGCTGGATGCCCTCCCCGCCAACGGGTTCGACCTTCTGGAGGTCCGCTCGGACGAAATCTGGCGGGCCGTGATTGCTCAGCGGTGGAAACCAGTACCGATCGAGCCCACGGGGTAACGTAATCCGTCTCCATTAACTCATTGACCCCATGCCTCGCCGACTCTTCCTCCCCGGTGCCGACCTGACGGTTCCCTCGATCCAAATCGCGGGCCCGGACTTTCATCACCTCGTGAACGTCTTACGAATGCAGCCTGGGGAGGACGTGGTCATTCTGGACAATCACGGAAATGGGTGTCGGGCCGAGATCACGAGGATAGGTAAGCGGGAGATAGAAGCTGCAATCGTTGGACCGGAAACTGTTCCACCGGAACCCGCAACCCACGTTACGATCGCGCAAGCGCTCGGAAAAGGAGACAGATTTGAGCAGGTCATCCAACACTGCACGGAGCTTGGAGCGAGCGCGTTTATCCCGCTCGTGACCGAGCGGACTGTAGTTCGGTTGACTGCACGGGCCACAGAGATTAAACTGACACGATGGCGTGCGATCGCAAAAGGCGCGGCGGAACAGGCCGGGAGGGCGAGGATTCCGACGATCCAGCCGGTTTCCTCGTTGCACGAAACGCTGAGGCGGTCCGATGATTATGCCGTCCGCTGGATGCTGGACCAGGGCGGAGAACGCCTCCAGAATTCGCAAGTACAAAAGAATTGTGTAGTGCTGGTTGGGCCGGAAGGTGGGTTTGCGGCGGATGAGATCAAGGCCGGCAATCTCGCTGGAGTGCAGATCGTGTCGCTCAGCCCTCATACTCTGAGGACGGAGACCGCCGCTCTGGCGGCTTTGAGTCGGATCCTCAGTTGATATACGCGCGAGCAGTTAAGCCCGCGGAGTACGGGGATTCATGGCCCAACTCGTCTTGAACTAGGATTTATGGGATTACGGGATGGACAGGATTGGACACTCGGCTCGGTTAATCCTGGTTATCCAGTTCGTCTGGATCTAGGATTCATGGGGTTTTGGGATGGACTGAGATTGGCCGCTCCTCGTCACTTTGGTGGTTGATGAGTTTGACGGTGATCTTGCCGGTTTTGGGTTTGGCGCAGGTGCGATGTTGCCGATTGGCTGAAACAGTCGAAGCGGCGCAAGTGATCGGAGGCGGACCACACGATGGCGTGTCTCTCTCGTCTTTCACGCATTCCAGCACCGCGTACGGATCAAATTGGGTTTGATCTTCCAACTTATTCGCGCAATGGCCTCCCTTACGCTGGGCCTACGCGCTGGACACGTCGTTGCATTGACGAAATGGACGCCCCTACATCTGCGATCTCAGCAAATGAGGAAAGCGTATAGCATTCTCGGTCCAGGAATTCCCGCACGCTTGGATCGCAGAGCGTCCTCACCTCTCGAGCACGTTCATCTCTGTACATGCCGTCCAGGTCGTCAACCTCGCCCGGATGGCAAGCCAACTCCGTTATTCCGGTTGGTAGGTTCGCGACCAGATCGATCAACGCCTCGACGCCGATGAAGTCGGGAAGCGGCTCGCCGTGGGCCGTTTGGCCGTAGAAGTTTCCGCAGTAGTGCGCGGGAGAACCACATCGGCGGAGCGGTACTCCCAGATCGCGTGCCATGTGTACAGCAACGGAACGTACGGGGTCTTCGAGATGAACGTGCTGGTGCGAATCTAGATGCGTCGGATCGCGCCCGACCATCTCACGGAATTTGGCGAGTTGGCGTTTCGTCTCCTCCGCGATCAGATCCGGATCGTCGAGCGGTACGACTTCATAGAGTGATATCCACTCTCCCTGGCAATACTTCCATTCTCCAAGATCGAGGTGGAGTCCAATGGCCAGATTCGGGTGCTGGCGGGCCAACTCTACTGCTTCCGGCGCTGCAGGCCAGCGAACCATTAAGCTCGTGCTGGTAACTATGCCGTACGAATGTGCGCGCACGATTCCACGGTTGACGCCCGAGCTCAGTCCAAAGTCATCCGCGTTGACGATGAGAACCCTGCACATTACCTATCTGGGATCCCAATTGATGCGTTCGTTTGCAATGGATGCGAATGCAGTTCGCACCACCTTCGCGTGGCTGTCACAGAAAAAGACGTTTGCTTGCTGCTGGTGCCGAAAATCCGGCCGCCCGAAGCCCTTGGTATCTTGAATGTCTCCAGGCCGGCTTACATACGTCCAAAGTTTGAAGATTCCAGCGGGAGCCGCGTGGTCGATAAACATCATTGTTTCCGGAGGACGAGCGAGAAAGGAAAGCGCTACGCCCGAATTATCGAAGCCGCTAAATCCGCTATGCGGATAGTCCGGTCCCGGAGCAAGCAGGTATTGAACGTTGTATCCGTAGCTGCTCGTCCAGCTTGCAGCAAGGGCGAATGTGTGGCTCGGACATCTCCAGATCCCCTGCGAGTCTGCTTGCTTGGTGTAAGGCGCCAGAAGGCCCGTGAGGTCTCCGCCTTTCGAGGAGGTACCGGAACTTGGAAGTGTCTCGTCGAAGTCCTGCGTATACATGTGGGCTGCCACGCCGATTTGCCGCAGATTGCTCAGGCAGGAGGTCTGTCGGGCTTTTTCACGGGCCGCGGCGAAAACAGGGAATAGGATGGCCGCAAGTACAGCGATAATCGCTATAACTAAGAGCAGCTCAATGAGGGTAAAACCATCTCGGTTCGCCTTACACGTCGCATCCATGGGTTTATCTCCTTTTTGCTCTCCAAGCGCTCGTGGCGCAGAATGACCATACATTGGATCGATCTGCATTTCACTTTCGCCTTACTGCCGTACTCCGAGATCATGAAGTAACCGTCTCGCAATGGTCGAGGCTTCAAAGTACTCCTGGGCGATGGCCCGTGCCGCCCGGCAATGGCGCGGATAATCCGCGTTGATCTTGCCGATTGCCTCCAACGCCTCTCCCTGGTCGTGAAACCCAAACAGTCCCTCGCCGGTCGGTAGAGTTTTGCTGAAGCCCGTATCCTGGGCGACGACTGGCTTACCTGATGCGAGATAACAGGCGTCCCGCTCGCTGAACCAGCCACTTCGAAGCCGCACATTCTGGTCCTTGGCTACGGTGAACTCGGCGCGGGATCGCTGGAAGTAGGCGGGATAGGCGCCAAATATATCCAGTGACATCTCAACCGGGCTAACTACTCGCCAGCCGTAACTCTCCAGCCTCGTCCGGTCGCATTCGTTGTCCACTTTCATCGCCAGCTCGAACTGCTGTCTTGTGTGCTTTGGGAGGTCAATCACCTTCTCCCACTCGTGGTGCTTGCTCCAGCGATATATCGTGCCCTTATAGGCAACATCGTTTCCGTTCTGGCGGTAATTGCCGATCGTCGTAAAGAATTGCGCTCCGCTATCGAAGGACATCGGCCATAGGTTTAGATCAATTGGCTGGCGCGTTTTTTTGTAGTCGCGGGCAATCAGCGGAACCCCGCAGTCCGGCCGGCCATAGTTCTCCCCATACGTCACCACCGCGTTATGAAGCTCAAACGGATTCCAGTTTTCCGGACCGCCACCGGCTATTCTCAGCTGTTCGATCACTGGATCGGTTTCTACATATACGCGGAACTTGGCTTTCAAATGCTCTTCACGAAGCGCCGTCACACCGCCAACGTTTAACAGCATATCGCAGGATCGATAGAGCTCATCTAGTTCCGCTTCGGAGGTGCCCCAGCAAGCGCCCTTGCGATCCGCTAACCGGTACACCCATCGGCCGGCCAGCCCGATACGGCGTGCGCAGCTTCGGATATGGTTAACCGCGTAGCCACAATCGTCTGTAACAGCGTTGGCAGCGGGATCGTAAGGCCAAACCGTATCGTCCTCCACATACCAGACGTCATGACCGAGGGCCATCAACCCGCGAAGCCAGTTAAGGTAGAGCCACGTTTGACCGCCGAATGGGCATCGGCCCATCATTCCCAAGACCACCAGCAGCAGTCCTGACTCCGCCATTTAGATCAACCCCAGCTCATCCGCTGCCGCTCGCAGAGCTTCGAAGCGCCAGAGGCAATGGCCGTCGGTCGTCCATTCAGGCCGATCTCCAAGCCAGCGGAATTGAGTGTACATCCGCGCAATCTTCAGCATCTGGTGAAAGTGCCCGGGCGCCCCACACGGCCATCGCGTATTGATGTATTCGCGCTCGAGCTGCTGCGCGATGTCTCTTGACCAGTCTTCGGTGAGGCTGGCCAAGTCTATCTCGCCCGCCGCAGTCGCGGCGGACTCCCAATCGACGGGATACACTGTTTGTCGCTGATACAGAATGTTCTGCGGATAGAACTCACCATGTATGACGGTCGGTGGCGAGTCCACTAGGCAGCTCGCCAGATCTTCGAATTCCGCGCAGACATTTACAAGCCATGGGACGCGGAAATGGAGCCCCGCGGCAAATTTGGCGGTGCGCCGCGCCCATCCGAGATAAAAGTCCAAGTCATACCGTTTGAGGAAGGCGAGAGCGTCTCTCGATGCTCTTGCTTCATTCAATGTGTGGAATCGCCCGAGCCATCGCGCGGCGAGCTCCATAGATCCTTTCTCGAGCGTCTTGTCCACCCATACCCCATCATCCAAGTACTCCAGGAACAACCATGTCTCGTCTGAGTTAGGGTGCCGGTACTCTCCGTACAGATGTAGTGCGGACATCGGGCACGACCGCAAGACCTGTTCGTAAACTGCGGCCTCATATGGGACCCCGGCTCTATGTCCGTACACTGTATCATGTGGGCGGGATCCGTATTTGCAGAAAAGGCGGATCTCATTGGAGTCACTCATGAGGCAAGTGACAATCTCACTGGCATACGTGCTGGCGTAAGTATTCGGGCGGCGGTCTAAGACTGTGACGCACTCGGCTTCACTGCAGTCGAATGCGACTGTTAGGGCGCGAACAAGCGATTCGGTCGGCGGAAAAGCGGCGTGTGTAGAAGTCACTGGGTTCATATCAGTCCGAGACGCTCGCCTGCAGCCCGCAGGACGTCGAAACGCCACAGGTTCCGGTCTTCAACAGTCCATTCCTGCTTGGCGCCCAGCCATCTCATGGTGACGTACAGACGTGCGCAATCAAGTGTGTTCTCAAAGTCTGCGGTCACTCCGTTTGACCATCGCGCATGCCGGTACGCATCCGCGCATTCAGTTTCGACTGAGGCCGGCCACGCTTCTGTAAGCGTGGCCAGGTCGATCTCACCCGCGCCGATGGCAGCGGATTCCCAATCGACCGGATAGACCGTACCGCGCCGAATTAGTACGTTGTGGGGCGTATACTCGCCGTGAATGATCGTCTGCGCGCCACGCAAGAGTCGAATGGCGGCCTCTTCAAAACGCCCGCAAAGAGTATTGAGCCAAGGAAAACGATGATGCAATTTGCCGGCAAATCGGGCGGTACGCCGCGCCCAACCGAGATAGTACTCCTCGTCATATCGTTGGAGGAAGCTAAGATCGGATTCCCTCACACGTGACTCATTCAAAGCGTGAAACTGCCCGACCCACCGCGCGGCGGAAGCCATAGCGTTTTCTTCCGAAAGTTTGCTTACTCTATAAGCATGGTCCAAGAAATCGATGAAGAGCCACGTCTGACCATCATTGTCACTATGAGCGCCTTTGAACCCTGGTGCGGAGACCAGCAACGGTGCCAAGATTCGCTCGTATACCAAGGCTTCGTAGGGCACCCCGCCCTTATGGCCGTACACCTTATCCGCATGCGGGGCTCCTCGCTTGCAAAACAGCCGACATTGACTTCCGTCGTTGAGACGGCAAGTCAATACTTCAGAGTGAAAGGTGCTTACGAAAACGTTTGTCTCCCGTTCAAGAAGGATCGCTCTTTGGTCATAGAGAGCGCCGTTAGATGCCAAAGAAAGTGCGCGTACAAGGGCACTCTCTCCCACTTTCTCTTCAGGCAAAGTTTGCATCAACTGATCCTCATCCATCGGTCCTCAGTTCAATCAGAGGATCGTGAGTGGCTATCTCCATCTGCTTTCGATAGAGCCTTGCGTAAAGGCCGTTCATCGCGAGCAGTGCGGCATGGCTACCCTCTTCGACAAGTTCGCCTCTGTCGAGAACGAGAATGCGATCAGCTCCGCGAATGGTGGACAGCCGGTGTGCGATGATAAACGTGGTTCGCCCGCGCATCAACTGTTGTACAGCATCCAGGAGCCGGCCCTCCGTGCGGGAATCCACAGCCGAAGTCGGCTCGTCCAGTATCAATATGGGCGCGTCCTTCAGAAAGGCGCGTGCGATGGAAAGGCGCTGCTTTTCGCCTCCGGAAAGCGTCGCGCCACGCTCACCCACCAGCGTATCATATCCCCGTGGGAGCCCGCGGATGAACTCGTCAGCGCATGCCGCCTTCCCCGCAGCTTCGATTTCCTGCCGGCTCGCTCCGGGCTTGCCGTAGGCGATGTTCTCCGCCACGGTGAGCGGGAAAATGAACGGCTCTTGGAGCGCGATAGCAATCTGCTCGCGTAGACAGCGCAGTCGGATGTCACGAATGTTATGCCCGTCTATGATCACTCGACCAGACCATGGGTCGAAGAAACGGATCAGCATACTGAGGAGGGTCGTCTTCCCCGCGCCTGTGGGGCCCACGACGGCGACGACGTCGCCTCGATGCGCCTCCAGCGTGACCTCATGGAGCACCGGCCGCCCCAGTTCGTAGCCGAACGTGACGCGCTCGAACCGTACGTCGCCTCGAAGAAGAAGCTCTTTCGCATCCGGCGAATCCCGCACATCCTGTGGGAGGTCGAGGATTTCCAGGACCCGGTCGGCGTTGGCGGCCGTGGAGTGCACCGTCGCTGCCGTGTAGGCGATGGAGTTGATTGGAGTGTAGAGCGCCTGGAGATAGGAGAGAAATATGAAGATTCCGCCGACGGTCATCTTCCCTTCCATCGCGTAGCGCGCCCCAACCCACATGATCCCGGCCGTTCCCACGGCCGTCACCAATCCCACGAACAATTTGAACCAGAGACCGGCAAGCGTACTCCGCTGATATGCTGTAACGGTTTCCTCAGCGACGCTGCGGAATCGCGCGTGTTCCACTTCTTCACGCGTATACGCCTGCACTGCCGGGATTGCGCTGAGCGACTGCTGGACCAACGCCATCATGCGGCCCTCCAGACTTCGCCTCTCCCGATTCTTTGACTTCATGGGTTTCCCAAATGCGCGGATGGCGAGGACCATGAACGGCGTCACGCCCAGGGAAAGAAGCGTCATGGCCGGCTGAAGCCGCCACATGATGGCGAACATCGCTACAAGCGTGACGACTGCCTGCAGAACCGGAAGGATTACACTCGCGAGAAGCGTCTGGGCGCAATAGGCGTCACCAGTTATTCGCGCGATGCTGTCGCCGACCGGCCGGCGATTGTGAAAGAGCAAAGACAGGCGCTGGAGGTGAAGAAACAGGTCTGCTCCTAACTCGTACGTCATCCTCTGGCCGAGTCCGACAGTGGCAATCGTATTGATCATCGACATCGCGGTGGCGGCCAGGAATAAAAAGACGGTGCCCAGGCACACCCAAAGGAGCATGCCATCCGCACTTTGACCTCCTGGAAGAATACTGAGAGCTCGCGACAGAGATCCTGGAACCGGCTGGTGGCCAAGAACCTGATCCACCAGCAGCTTAATGGGCCATGGGCGCAATACTTCGAGCCCGATCGCCATCGCCATCGTGATTAGAACAGTTGCCAGTCCCCGCTTGTAGGGCAAGGCGTATCGAAGCAAGCGAAACGGTGATTTCATATGATATCGGTCACGCCGGAATAGATTGCTCGCCAGCGGTCTCTTCCTTCATCGGAGCATCGATGGTCTCTACGCTGGAGTTCAAAGTGTGGCCATTGGACACATAATTCGGTTGTATGGCACTTGCCGTGACCTCCCGCTGTGCCTCTTGGGTCGGTAATACGCGCTCTTTTGGGGAATCGCTAATCCGCAGGAGACCCATCTCGCGGGCGATCCCATTGATGATCCCGGCGGCCTGAGCAGACAGTGCAAGGCCACGCGCCCAGATCACGATAAACCCGGCAAGCAGCACCACTGCGGGCGCTAGAATGGGCAGCTCGCCGAATCGACAAGCCAGAGCGGCAACTATGGCCACTAGCCCGCCGATTGCCGCGGAATACTCACTTGGCCTTAGTCGAAAACGAACCCGGATTCTTCGCCTTCCACTGCCATGGTCCTCCTGGGCGGAACAGATTTCAGGCGTAGTCCACGGATGACAGTGGATTTGCACATCCCATTCAGACCATCCGGCATCCGTACGGATTGCCCATCGATGGCCGGCAAAGAACCGCAGAACACGGTCAATGAGCTCGGTCCTCTCGCGCCATTCAGCGTCCCAGAAATCAATCGTCAGCCTACCCGTGCGAGAAAGCGGCTCAGGCTTAAACTGAACGGTGGATACACTTGTGCTGGCCGCGGGAGGGAAGAACCTCGTCCGGTAGCGCCACCATGAACGGATTACCGGCTGGAGGTAACTCAAATACGTTAATACCAAGAAAAACCCAATCCGTCGATACGCAGCCGGTTTGGCCGCCTGCAAGGATCGCAGCGCCGCGACGATGAGCGAGACAACAAGCATTCCACCCGTAATGAATAGGACGCCGTGCCAAAATACGGCCATACAGACGGTTACAAGAGCGACAACGTGCCACTCAAGCGTGCCGGGCAGTGATGTCCAGTGAGCGGGACCGGGCCGGTATACCGTTTGAAAGTGGCCGGTGCAAAACGTGCCCCGGTAGATGGCCGGCTTGCCAATGCTCAAAGCTGGGAGCGAGACGCCATACATCGCCCCATCCCACTTGCTCTGACCCAGGAGATTGAATCGGTCCGGATGATCGAACCAGAGCAGACTTTCGGCCTCGCCATAGCCCGCCTGCTGGCGCAAGTATGCCTGGGGATCGCGCCGCCGGTGATGCCATACGATGGCGCCCGGCGAGAAGGTGATCCACATTCCGGCATCCTGCAGCCGCCAGCAGACGTCCACGTCGTCACCTGCCTTGCGGTACACACTGTTGAAGCCGTTAATCGCTTCCAGCGCTTCACGTCTAAAAGCCATGTTGCAGCCCGGAATGTGCTCCGCCACCTGATCGCTCTTCAGCACGTGGGTCGGCTGGCCCGGTGCAATGGATACACAAGTGGGAAGCCAGCCGTCGTCCGGGGTGAGATTGGGTCCGCCGACGGCGGAAGCGCCGGTATGCTGTAACTGGTAGACCAGGTTGGACAGCCAATGTGGATCGGCGAAGCAGTCCGAGTCGGTGTACGCGATGATTGAGCCAGCGGCGGCCCGCAAGCCGACGTTGCGCGCGACACTCAGCCCCTCGTTTGCCTGGTGAATAACCCTGACCAACGGAAAGCGCGAAGCGATCTCTTTAGTTTCGTCTGTTGAGCCGTCGTCCACCAGGATCACCTCATAATCGGGATAGTCCAGGTCAAGCAAAGAGCGGAGGCATTGATCGAGGGTCGGGCCGCCGTTGTAGGAACAGACAACCACCGAAACCTTCGGCGCCTCCGGCAGGAAGCTTGACGGCGATTTTCCGTAGACGTCGCCCAAGGCATGGTAAGCGGGCTTCGGCATACGGTCGACAGACGTCATTCCCATCCTCCATTCCTCAATCTGGTGCCCGCCGGTAAACCAGTCGTCGGTCCAGGAGAAAACGAATGTGCCGGCAAGGCCCGTCATAGTTGCTTTCCGAAGGTGGCTTCGGAGGAATTCGGCCTGCATCTCTTCGCCATTGCGCAGCGAATCCATTCCGAGCTCGCCAAGTACGAGCGGCTTTTCGCCGACGAGATTCTGCAAGCGTAAAAGGTATTTGTGGAACTCTTCAGGATCATGCAGATAGACGTTAAAGGTTATGAAGTCGAGAAAGGAGAGGTTCAGATACTCGGTACTGGGATAGTTGGAGTAGGTAACCAGGCGAAGGGGATCGACCTGTTTGGTTGCATCCTTCACGTCAGCCAGGAACCGCTCTACACGCCCGGCGCCGTGCCACCGCACGATGTTCGCGGGAATCTCGTTGCCGATGCTATACGCGAGGACGCTGGGATGGCGGCGCGCGGCCTTCGCGGCAGAGCGCACGGCCGTAACGGCTTCATTTTGAGCCTTCCTGCTATCCAAAAAGCAAAGGTGTTTGCCCCAAGGAATGTCAATGAACACCGCCATTCCTTCCTCATCCGCAATTTCCAGGAACCACGGCGGTGGCACGTAGTAGGTGCGAATGGTGTTGATGCGTGCGTCCCGCATTTGGGCGAAGTCCGCGAATACCTGGTCCGACGGCGGAAACGGATCGCCGTCACGACCAGGACGAAATGGCCCGTAAGTTACGCCTTGAACCGGAAAGTGGCGTCCAGCCATTGACAGGAATTTGCCGTGGACTGTGGCTGGGACAATGACTTGATGCGGAGGAGGTGAGGCTTTTCGTTGCAGTTCAGACGGCGCAGTCGAGACAGTAATTGCATTATCGACGTCGCGAACTCCCGCACCGGACGAGCAACTCATGGCATTGGTCCCCTTGAATCTTTACTGCAGAGTTGATTCGCGATCCCGCATTCGTGGCGAGACACAGGCGAGACGCGAATTACCAGAAGATAGGTACTTCTGCGTACGATACAAGGCAAGGCGCTAACTTGCGCCCTGGGGTCGAACCAGGATGTCTTTACGTCTGACTAAGGAAATTGGCGGTTTGTTCCCAGTTTTTCAATCATCTTTAACAGTAGGTTAAGATATGGTTATAAGCGCGTCGTCCGCCGATTAGGTTCCGGACCTAATTGAAGTACCAACGTGCTGCTACGATTACGGGCGCTGGACTCGAGCTAATGACACGAGGTTATCAAGCATTTGAAGCCGGGTCGGTCGAAAACAATAGACCTGCTCGATAATTTCTTTAATGGCCAGCGTGCGGCTAGAGCCCGCTCCCCAAGTATGTTGCCAGCCCCTCCTTTAGTGTCGTCAACTTAATACTCGGGAATGCCTTGTGGAGGGCCGAGTTGTCGGCGACGTTTGGCTCCTGCATCATGATAACTTGGTCTTTCGTGACCGGTACGAGCGACAGGCAGCACTTTTGCAGGGGGTCGGTAACCGTCGAAGCGAGCTTCAAGGCGGTCATAGGGACCGGGATCATGGGCTTGCGTTTGCCGGCGACGTCCAGTGCGATCGACATCATTTCCCGGAAGGTCACTTTCTGTGGTCCCCCGGCATCTAATGTCTTGTCGCGCGCATCCGAATTGGCGAGGGATGCGGCGACCAGTGCGGCCAGGTCTTTCACGAAGATCGGCTGAAAGAGGCCCATACCACCTCCGGGAAGCGGGATGAACGGCAGCTTCAGGAACTTGTTGATAAAACTATCGCCCGGCCCGAATACGATCGACGGCCGGAAGATGGTAAACGCGATCCCGCTCGCGCGAATGGATTCCTCAGCCAGCCACTTGGTCTGGTGATACCGGCTCGGCGCGTTGGGCCGGGTA
>ORMF012605313.1_pt1 | contig 35486 bp, 41 predicted proteins | sample 1779871 | NCBI WGS metagenome assembly ORMF01 (sample SAMEA104232316, study PRJEB22302) | groundwater metagenome | biome: forest; feature: aquifer; material: groundwater | place: USA | collected 2011-08-07 | depth 5.4 m
AAGGGCAGCGCCAACGCTGCCACCAGCGTCACCCGCGGCCGGTTGAATCCAAATATCCTTAAAAATGCGCTCTCTCAAAATCTTGCCATTGGCAACGCAATTAAGTGCGACGCCGCCAGCTAGGCACAAATAATCAGACTTGGTTATTTTTTTGACGTGTCTGCTAAGCAAGATCATGATTTCATCAGTTACAGCCTGGACACTTGCGGCCAGATCCATTTCTTTCTGGGTGAGTTTTGATTCGGGCTTGCGAGCTGGTCCGTCAAAAAGCACGTCAAACTGAGGGGAGGTCATCCTTAAGCCTGTGGCAAAGTCAAAATACTTCATATTGAGGCGAAATGAACCATCTGTTTTTACCTCAATCAGTTCCTTAAGAATCAAATCTTTGTACTTCGGCACCCCATAAGGTGCCAGACCCATCACTTTGTACTCACCGGAATTGACTTTAAAACCGGTGTAATAGGTAAAAGCCGAGTAAAGAAGGCCCAAGGAGTGCGGAAAATGGATCTCTCCGAGCGTTTCAATTTTATTATCCTGGCCAATACCGAAGCTGGTCGTGGCCCACTCGCCGACGCCATCGACAGTTAAAAAAGCGGCAGTTTGAAATGGAGAAGGAAAAAAAGCCGAAGCTGCGTGAGACTGGTGGTGATCTGGGAAAATGATTGCGCCTCTGTAACCTAGATCTTTTTTGATCTGCTCCTTGGTCCAGATCTTTTCTTTGACCCAGACAGGCATGGCTTTCAAAAATGACGGTAGACCGGCGGGGGAGGAAGCAATATATGTTTCTAAAAGTCTTTCAAACTTTAAAAGCGGCTTATCATAAAAAGCTACATAATCGAGATCGTCAGAGATTAAACTCTGAGAGTTAAGACAGTAATCGATCGCGTTTTTAGGGAAGGTTTCATCATGCTTTTTGCGAGTAAATCGCTCTTCCTGGGCGGCCGCAGCGATATGACCATCGATAACAAGGCAGGCCGCGCTGTCGTGGTAATACGCCGAAATCCCCAAGATATTCATACTTTTGGGATTTTAATCGATAAATGTTAAACAATACAATTATGCTGTCATTGCGAGGAGTAATATGACGAAGCAATCTATCCTAGAGATTGCCGTGCTTCGCTCAGAATGACAACAAAGCAAACTATCCTTAGGATCGCAGCGAAGCGAGAACCGCAAGCGTGAGGCTTCCTTTGAACTTATATTTCTTGCCTCGCTTATAACTGCGCAAAGGGACCCATTCGGACGCAAACTACGCGATGGCACTATAAAAAACGCTATTTCTACTTGACATAAGACCGATAGTAATGTATAATACGCCGACATTTATACAATCTTGTCAATAGTATTGACAAGGGCATATAATATGTATCATATTCCAACAAGTTGTTGGATAAGAACATTAACAATCAATTGGTACTTATACATTTTCGCCCAAAGAAACGGGATCTTCAAATTTTAATTTGGGATGATCAAGGTTGGGAGGAAGAGGGGTAGTAGTGGCGCTAGTCGTTGCTGGTGCCTCTCTTCTTCCCGATCTTGGTAACGTTTTCACTTGAGCGGAGGTGGAAAAGTAATCAGGAAAAAGGAAGCATCAACTCGAAGGAGCGTGGTCAATACAATGACTCCAAAGATGGTACCGCGCGTTTGCGCGAGCACGGGAGAAAAAGTCGTTTGATCGTCGCCCTCGGCGCCGGCTTGGCCGGGTAGCTCTCGGAGCTACCGGCAGCAAGCGGATAGTCAACCTCACTCAACTGATGCCCAAAGTGCACCACAGCTTGTAAAAGCAAAATGAGTTCCTCAGTGGACTCGCTGGTGCGACAGAAGGTGTCCGGTAGAGGGGGTTTCTCAGATTTGCAGATTGGAGGATGGTCCTCCCACTTGAAAGAGAGGGAAGGCCGCTCCCTTCCAATCCTCTGGTGTTCAAACTTGAAAATCGAAAGGAGCTTGTGCGTCGGTTTCTACTGTCCCTACAAAGGTGGAACGTTTGCCGAAGGAGCAAGCAGTGACGTTACTTCAGCCCTGAAGAAGGGTGGTCACAAAGAGCACAAAAGCGTCCGATTAACCTGACGAGCAAACGTAGTCGTTTGAACGAAGACTGACCAGCTACCCTAGGGGATCTGCAAAAAAGTAAAGAAAAAAAGAAAAAAGCAGATCGGCTGGACAATGAGGGCGACCTAGATCCCTCCTACGTATCGTTTCCGTTCCTTTTCCTTTCAACTTCAGTTTCCGTTTCCCTTCCGTTTCGGTTGGGAGCTCTGCATACCGTTGGTTCTTAACCAATTTAAGGTCACTGCATCTCCCGCTCAAAAACATAACGAAAGGACACAGAATAAGTGCCAAATGATCTCATACGGGAGTGCAGCCGAGTTTAGACTCGTTTGTGTGATCGCCATCAGCGGCGGCCATCCAAACCACCTAGCGTTCGTCTTATTTTAGACAAACCTTGGTTGCACTCCTTTTCCGTCTCTAGAACTTGACAAAATATGTCATTAGAGTTAAATTATCGGTCTTTGCTTGAAAGTAATCTCTATAAAAAGGTTGCTTCCAAACAACAACTGATTGTTTGCACATTAAGTAATTTAATATCTACATCATTGCCTCCTCAGATTGTCTGAGGTTGGGAGAAGAAGGTGGGTGCTTTGACGCCTGCCTTCTCTTCCCAATCTCATCAGTTGCGGGCGGCAATTGGTAAGGTGTGGAAAGACGTCCAAGAGGAAGGACGGGCTTGAGAGCATCCCGGCATGGCCATTAGTGCGTAGCCGGACAAAGCTCGATATGCATCAGCATCAGCCTCTTTCCTGCACAATGAGTGTTTGTAGTTTGCTTCCTACTAGGTTGCAGTCTGCCAAGCACTCTGAAGCGCAGGATAGAAAGTGTCCTTTGTGGTTCTCTAAGATTTTTTAATAAGGCCTCATAATGAGAACCGCACGGTGGGCCTCCTTTCGAAAGGTGACGGATGTCACGCTTCGCTGTCTGCTGCGCTGAGGGGCGCGAAGTGTGTCTAATTCAGTAGTGTGGTACTGGTGATGGTCTGTGTACCAGCTGGTTAAAATATTTGCTCGCTTTCCTCGAGCGGTCAAGTGACCACATGAACTCAGTGAGGCTAGGGGAGATGACATTTTGTTACGATGAACTATGTTCCACCTCTGAGGTGGGACGGCTGCAAGTGGCCTCGCAACCCGCGAGTGTGACGAACAGTTGGTTCTAGGACGATTGTCCCGCCCTCTCCCCGAGATTAGTTCTCTGTTTTTTTGCCAAGAGGTAATTAGCCAGAAAGGAGAACTCCGATGTAGATTCGAAACCCTCGAACGGTGACTCTTAATGTCCCTTTCCCGGGTGGCCCGCAGTGAAAAAGAAGTAAGAAGTTAGTCTGGCAAGCGCCAGACAAATTAAAAATTTCAAACTTCCAAAGTAACTCCGGGCCCTTTTCTTGCCTATTTTTATTTATAAAAAATGTTTTTTCCCAAAGTTTGGTATACTACAGGGTTGTATGGGTATTGAAGATGAAAAAATAATCCAGTTTCCTCTGAATCGTATCAAACCGATAAGCATCCGTTCTAAGCCAAGAAGCAGTCTTGCTGAAGTGGTATCAGAGGAACCAATATTCTTGTCCCGTGTACTTTTAACAGAAGAGGATCGTGTTTTGGTTTTGAAACAATGTGAGCAGCAAGGTGCAACTTCCCCGCAAGAGGTCGCTAATTTTTTAGCGGCTTATATAGATGCCAAAAAATTTGCTCTTACAAATGGTATTTCCCGGATAACCCCTGGAGAAACATTACATTTGTTAAAGATTTTAGGTTATATGGTTTGCCCTGAGAAAAACCAAAATGGCTTTAGGATTATACCGGCAAGTTTTAGCAGCGGAAATCGGGCGGTCGATAGCCATGCCGTTGAAAGTGCGGTTGAAAAATGGGCTGAAGTATACACCCACGGGATTGTTAATCCCGATACAATGTATACAGAATTTGAAAATATCCATCCATTTGAGGATGGCAATGGTCGGGTAGGTCACTTAATGTGGGCAATCGATATTACCAGACGCAGTGGTGATTGGCCCATGAGACTGCCACCGGATGTGTTTAACCCTAATTCAGGATACAAAAAACCTCGCTACGAAAGCTCCTTTGGAGAAGTAGAAGACTGATTATCCTCTTTCTTTACCAGATAAATAGGGGTATTGGAGCTTGATGCCGACACTGATTGCTCTACTGACGCCTTCGACAGAATATTTGGGTGACTCAATTATTTCTTGTGAAGATCCGGTCCTTAACGGTTCGCCTCTGGCTATACTAAAAGCCAGTTCTTGGAGCAAAGAAGGGAAAGATCGGATTTCGTCTTCAAGAGCCTGATAATCAATTTCATCTTCACGAGGTCGTAGTATAGAAATCTCTGGAGAGTGGGTAGGAATTTCAGCCTCAACCAAAGCTACCGCTACAACTTCAGTTTCTATTTCACTTGTGACGGGAAGGATCTCAGCAGAGATTTTATTTATAGCGTCTTTTGCAGGCTCCAAATTTTGGCGAAGTGATTTTTGAACCCTTTCCGCGCGTGTTTCGACCCTGTGCTGTCTTTTCTTACTCATACGTTTTAAGAGGCTGATTGTAGCAATTTTGTGCTTGCCAGTCAATTTTAAAACCTTGACTTATTTATCTGGTCGAGTAAAAATTACAAACTAGTTGCACTTTGAAATTAAAATAAGAAAAGTAACCGCCTCTGTGAGGTTGGGAAGGAAAGGAAAATAAGGGGTTAGGGATTAGTGACTAGGGATTAGGTTTTTGAATCTGACTGGTCACTTTTCTCTGTCCACTCGCCACTTGTCTTTCTCTTCTTCCTAATCTTGTCGGGGCGGCGGCAAAGTTGGGAAGGGTTCTTGTGACCGGTTCACGAGAAGAACGAGGAGATTGATGGTGTCTGTCGTTTTGCACACGCAGGTATCGGTTCAGTTGTTACCGTTTGCGGTACGCTGTTCAAGAGATCTCCTTACAACCAAAGCTGCGATGATTATTTGGCGCACTTTCGCAGTCCTAGGTACGTTCTTAGTGCTTGGTGACATAGGCACGAGACACGCGATGCGTGACGTAACGCGTGAAGATATGTCCAAGCATCTGCAAGCAGAAGCAGGTGTTGTGTGCCAGGGAGATTCCGCCCCTCCCATCTCTTCACCCTCGGGTGGGGAGTTCAAACAGGACTCATGGGTATACTCCCACCCACGAGTCTCCTCCTCCCGCCCTGGGGCTGTTTTTGAGCGAAAGCTTAACAGCTGTCCCAGGGCAACCACTGCTCGAAAGGAGTGCTGACTCCACTCTTTTTGGGACCAGGTTCCGGAGTTGGAGTAATCGGGCCTTCGTTCGACTACGGGCACCAACTCCGGGACCCAAACTTGTCTGCAAGGAACGACCTTCGCTCTTTGCGGTTTCCCGAGGCCCTGAAGTTGTTCCCAGTAGTTGGAACCTCTCCCCCTCCCACGGAGTGAGAGCCAGTCTCTGGCTTCAGGGCACCCAACTTTGCCTGTAAGGGATGGCCTGACACCATCCTTTCAGGGGTCCACCCCCCGGACCTGGGCCTCGGAGTTGATTCTGCAGGAACTCAAGATCCCCTCCTGAGGAATAGCAGTTTCAACTCCGGGGCCACCCAAACTTGGCTGTCAGAGCTTGAGCAACTCTGCAGCACGTCCTTCGCGGGTGGTTTTGGAGCTGATCTTCGGATTAGTCGGTAACTCGCTAGAGGGTTCGGTCCTCCAGCTCCAAACCACCAACTTTTCTTATAAAGTAATGCTCAAAGTGCGACGAAAGCACCAACGGGATTTGAAAATCTTAAATTTAAACTCTAGCAGCAAATGCGCTGCCAATAGTTTATTCTTATATTTTCAAAACAAATCCCCGCGGTGCTTTTTTCTGACTCTAAGGAGACAAACTGCGTTTTTCTCCTTAGTATTCCTCTTTTCTTAAAAGGATAAAGTTTTCCTGGCATAGCCAGATAAAACTTTCGTTTGTGTTAATTTGCAAAAGCAAAGCCGGGTCTAAATTTTGTTTTAGTAGATGATATTATAAAAATATGGATAAAAAGTTTGGGGGAGTGATTTGGACTAACCATGCCCTTGAGAGGTTGAAAAGCCGAGGGTTGACTCAATCAGATGTTTGGGCAGTCTGGCGCAGACCCGACAACACGAGATTTGCTCAGACCAAAGGCGCTTGGGTTTATTACCGGACTTTCGGAGGACAGCGGATTGAAGTGGTGGCCAAACAAAATGAGAAAAAGGAATGGGTCATTATGTCTGTCTGGTCCAAAACAATTGAGGGTTATCAGCCCAAAAAAATGCACGGACCATGGTGGCTCCGCACCCTCCGCTACGTTTTTAGGGTGTAAATATGGAAAAGTATGTGTTTCGTCCCTATAATCCAATTTTCATCAAGCTCTTTGAGAAAGAGAAAAAAAGACTTCAAGTATATCTGGGCGAAAATGTTCTAGTTGAACATATTGGTAGCACGGCAGTTCCTGGACTAGGCGGTAAAGGATTTATTGATATTGCTGTTGCAGGCGGTGAAAGTTTAAGTTCTTTGTCGACAAAGCTCCAAGAAGTAGGTTACGAATATAGGCCTGATGCCAGTACTGATGAGCGTTGGTTTTTTAAAAATGAACTCCCAGATCCTTTACAAGAGACAAGAAGGTATCATATTCATTTAACTTCACATGGTTCTAAAGATTGGAAGGAAATGCTGGCATTTCGCGATTATTTACGAACACACAAAGATGCTGTTGAAAAATATGCTGCAATTAAAAATAAAGCGGCGAGTATTTCGAATCAGGAACGCGAAATTTATGTGAAGACCAAGGATCCTGTTATTCTGGAAATTATTCAAGAAGCTCTTAAAACAAATAGATAGAAATGTATAATTCGAGAGTAACTTCTCAATTCATACTAACTTTGATATAATTTTCGTGCCTCTAAAGTTTTTATCAATGCTTTAGCATTGAAGAGGAGGATCAAGCGAACGATGAAACTGCTTTTAAGAAAAAGTGTTAAAGTGAGCTTTGATCTGACGAGGTGGCTGTAGCTCAGTGGTAGAGCGCTGGCTTGTGGAGCCGGATGTCGCGGGTTCGATCCCCGTTAGCCACCCCAAAAATTAAACTAACATACCATGATAAAAAGTATTATTAATTCTAAGCCAGTTGAGGAAGAGTCAGAGCCCAAAGTGCCAGCAGACCTTCACGAAGCCCTCGTGGCTGCCCCTTTGGTAGAGGCAGTGTGGAAGAGTCTCACGCCACTCGCGCGCTGGGACTTTATTATTTGGATAGACTCAGCCAAACAATCGGAATTAAGTAAAAGTCGGGCCGGGCAAGCCTGCGAGCTGCTTGCGGCCGGAAAACAAAGCCCTTGATAGGTATGGACATCATTCGGTAGGCTGCCGCAAATAAATCCACGTGTTAATCCAAAAATCACAAATTAAAAAAGAACTCCCGGATTGGAAAGTAGGAGAGACAGAAATCAGTCGGACTTTTGAGTTTAAAGACTTTACAGAAGCGATTGAGTTTGTAAACAAAGTCTCATCACTTGCCAAAGAAGCTAATCACCATCCAGACATTGATATCAGGTACAATAAGGTCATGTTAGTTTTATCAACTCATTCAGAAGGAGGAGTGACCGATAAAGATGTCGCTCTGGCTAAAAAAATAATTAAGACTTTGCAGAGTCGGGAGAAGATTTCATGAGAAGAATGGTAATTTGCCCCAGCTGTGGAAATGCGGCTCGCATCGAAACTGATAATTTGGGAAAGGATGAAAACGGTCAATCCTTTCGAGCCTGTCCGACTTGTAATTACAAGATAAAAGTCGCAACAGACGACAACAAGTGGTATCCTAACTAAACTTCACCGACCTTTGGCCTATTGAGATAGTCCCCACTTGTACCTTCTCCATATATTCTGTATAAATACCTCAAAATATGGCCGTTGCAAAAAAACAATTGATTTCTGTAGTAGTGCCGGTTCTTAATGAAAGCGAAAATATCCCAATTCTTTATGAGGATCTTAAAAAAAACCTGGGGAAATCTTACGAAATTATTTTCGTTAATGATGGTTCAACCGATGACTCTGGGGAAGTAATCGAAAAAATACAAAGAAAGGATAAACGGATCAAGCTTATAACACTTTCGCGAAACTTTGGTCATCAGGTGGCTATAACTTGTGGAATGGATTTTGCTAAAGGGGATGCGGCCGTTATCATTGATGCGGATTTGCAGGATCCGCCGAGTTTGATTCCAAAAATGATTGTCAAGTGGCAACAAGGCTTTGACGTTGTCTACGGAGTGAGAAAATCAAGAGACGGCGAATCTTTTTTTAAGATAGCAACAGCCAATGCTTTTTATAAACTCATAAATGTCCTTTCCGGGACAAGAATTCCTCAAAATGTTGGAGATTTTAGACTAGTTTCAAAAGAAGTTTTGGACCACTTACGGGAGTCCCGAGAACATCAAAGATTTTTACGGGGCCTTATTACTTGGATGGGTTTTTCGCAGACCGGCGTTGAGTATGTCCGTTCTAAAAGGCGTTGGGGTAAATCGAAATATTCTGTATTGTCGATGATAAGGCTAGCAAGAGATGCTATTTTTTCTTTCTCTTTTATTCCTTTAAGAATCGCTTCTATTTTGGGGCTTGTGACAGTAATTGCCGCAATCGTTTATATTTTTTATGCCATTTATATCAACTCTCAAGGCGAAACGATTAGAGGATGGTCCTCAATTGTGGTGATCGTGCTTTTCTTGGGTAGTGTCGAACTTATTGCTATTGGCATAATTGGTGAATACTTGGCAAGAATTTATGATGAGGTTCGAAGGAGGCCGTTATATGTGATTAAACAAACTTCAGGTTTGGTTGCCAAAAAGAATAGAAAGAATTGATTTAATCCTCGTAACTGATTAACATAAACTTTGTTTATGATTAAATCTTTTAGTCCATCAGATAATCTTCACTGGGTAATTCTTGCCTTAATAATTTTAGTTTTTACTTTTCGGTCATTTTCACTTTTTAGCCTAAAATCAGCGCCCCTTGTTGATAGCCAACCTCAACCTAACGGTTATCGCAGTGATGAGTTTGTTTTCTTAAGAACGTTTTATCTTATCCGCTCTGGTGATAATTATTACCATGCTTTTAATGATTCGGTTGTAAACGATATTCGAAAAGGAGTCTTATCAAAGGATGTTTTTGCCTGGAGATTGCCGACAATTTTCTATATATGGACAATTTTGGCACGAGATGGAGTAGGAATTGGGATACTTTTTATTATCCTTTCCTCACTTTCTCTTGCCGCATCTTACTTTTTAAACAGGAAATTTCTTCCACCCTTGCCGTCGCTTATTGCGCCAATTTTACTGGCACCATATTTTCTTGATGCCTATGAGTATAGAACTTCATTTCTTTTTACAGAATGGTGGGGTATGTTCTTTCTCTTTTTTGGAATAACCTTTTATTTTTACAGAAAAATGTTACCTGCCGCCATTTTTCTAATATTGGCTGTTTTGACCAGGGAATTTAATATTATACCGCTTGTGGCAATGACATTTGTTGCTTTTATCCTTCAAAAGGATCGAAGGTTTTTTGTGACAATTGTGGGCATTTTTTGTTTGGCGTATTTAACCCATCTGACTATTGTTGGCCAGCAAGCCGTCCAAGCAAATAATTCCAATGCTTTAGCTCGTCTTCATCCATTTAGTTTCGCACAATTTCAAAAAGAGATTGCTTTTTCAATGAGACAATACCCTTTATTAAATTTTCGTTTACCTCTTGTTATTTTTGTGGCTGCCACAATTGGTTTAGTTTATCAGGCTACAAAAAGTTTAAAGATAAAAAAAGGCAGAGAGTTTTACCTACTGGCTGCCGCTGCCGTTTTACCGCTTGCTCTCATTATACCTTTTTCCGGTGTTATCTTTAATGATTATTGGGGAATAATTTTTATGCCACTTATTATTACTTTTTCTCCTTTGATTAGTTTGGTTATCGAAGATTCTCTCGAGGGAATTTTTTTGCAATTTAAATGAGACTTGCAAAGACTAAAAAGTCAGAAACTTTTATTATCTTGGGGTTTTTTATAGCAGCTTTGCTGCTGCGTTTAATTAATTTTGAATCGTGGTTTGAATGGAGCGGAATTCAAAGTAGTTACTACTGGGCAATAAGGCAACTGGCGGCCGGTCACCCGACACTAGTTGGGTTTGATGCCGGGTCTATTGGTGGGTTACGCTTTCCGCCATTCCAACTTTATTTGCTTGCACCGATATTTATGATTTTCCGAGGGAACCCCTTAGGGATTGATGCATTTATGATTATTTTGGGCGCAATAACATCCGCTACCTTTTATTTGGTAGGGAAAAAAATTTTTGGAAAGCGAGTCGGGATAATTGCTGCAACAATTTATACCTTTTCTTTCGGGGCTATAACTATTGATCGGAAATTTAACGGATCCACTTTTATGATAATTTTTACCCTGGCAACTTTGGGATATTTATATAAATTGCTTGTTCAAAAAGAGATAAAAAAGACTCAAATGGTCATTTTGGCAAGCATCATTGGACTTGCTTTTAGTATGCATTACCAGACGGTTTTTCTTTTGATTTCAGTTTTGACTATTCTTTTGTGGAAGAAAAAACTCAAGCCAATCTCAATTAATTTGGAAATTTTTTTGTTTACTGTTTTTATGTGGCTTTCGCCCCTTCTTATATTTGATGTAAGGCATAACTTTTATACAACAAAAGGCCTTTTGCTTTTGCGGGGAGCCCATTCCGGGTTCCAGTTTGCTGGAATTACTGCTTCGGCTCAATACGTTGTAAGCAATTTCTTAGGTGTCATTTCCAAATCAGCTTTTCCTGCAACTGGACAGTTGTTCAACAATCTGCTGATTGTCCTTCCAGTTGCTTTTGTAATTATTTTTTGTCCACTGATTTTTAGAAAGGGGAAAAAGTCTGACTCTATCCTAACTTTATTTGTTTTGTTTTCTTTTATAGGTTTTGTACTTTTGAGTTTTTATCAAGGTTTTTATAACTATGACTACTATTATTGGTATTTGATCCCGGGATTTGTTTTTACACTGGCTCTTGCTGCCGAAAGGATTGCATCGCGCAAACTTTGGTTTATTTTGGTTCCTTTGGCTGCCAGTTTTTTTGTTATAAATTTCAAATATATGATCTCCTACCGCGCACCTGATTCGTATAAAGTTTTAACAAGTGCTGTCAACTCCGTTCTTGGTGATGCAAAAGGCCGATCAAGTAGAAAAGTTTCAGTGCAATTTTATGGAATGCAATCAGGACAAGCAGACTATATTTTTTATTTGAATAGTGCAGAGTTTGGCATAAAACCAGAAAACATTACTCTTATTGCCGATAATGATTTGTTTGTCGAAAGAGTTTTAACGGCTGTACCACCGCCGGTTGTGATGTTAGGACAATCCGAGGCTAAAAACATATTACCACAATATATTTTTGAAAAGAAAGGGGCTTCAAAAAGCCAAGGTCAACTTATATTTGACTCATACCTTTACCGGGTTTATAAGCTTGTAAATTAAAGCTCGAATTTATATTTCACTTACTTTTTCGAGTAACTCCGGGGACCAGTGTTTGATTTGATTATCCGGAAGCAGCAGGACTCGGTTGGGTCGAATTTCATTGACAAATTCCTCAGTATGACTAACAAGAAGCATTGCACCTTTGTACTCTTTGAGTGATTCCAAAATTACTCGCTGAGACATAACATCGAGATATGTTGTTGGCTCATCTAGTATCAGCAGGTTGTAATCATGAAGAACAAGCAAAAGTATCGAAAGCCTTGTTTTTTCGCCACCAGAAAGGGAACTGATCCTTTGGAATACCTTGTCTCCAGGAAATAAAAACTTAGCCAAAAGCGGACGGACAAAATAATCCGGTTGACCGGATTCTTCTCGGGCTACTTCAACAAGCGTTTTTTCCATATCAATGTTTTCAAGCTCCTGTGAGTAATAGCCGACTTTGAGATTATCATCGCGTACAATTTCGCCAGAGTCTGGTTCTAAGAGACCCATTAGTATTTTGATAAACGTACTTTTGCCAGCGCCATTTTTACCAACCAAGGCCACTTTTTCGCCGCGCTCAATGACAAGACTGACTCCCTCTAAAACAGATTGATCTTCATAAGATTTAAAGATATCTGTAGCTTTAATCGGGATTTGGCCAACGGGTGCCGGATCCTTAAGTTGGATTTTGATTGATCTGACTTCTCGCGGGAGCTCTGGTAGAGCTTCTTTAAGTCTCTCGATTCGTTTCTGAAGCATTACCCTTTGCCTGACACCTTTTTTGGATTTGTAACCCATGAGAGTTACTAAGCTTTTTTCCATACGTTTGATGTGTTTTTCTTCGGCAACGGCATGCCTCCTGGTAAGTTCTTCTTTTTCTTCTTTAAGCTTTAAGTATTTTGAATAATTGCCTTTGTACTCATCCACTTTTTTAGTGTGTGTATTGATAGCCACGACTTTATCGATCGATTTATCGAGTAGATTGATATCATGAGAAATGAGGATCAAGGTATGTGGATAATGGGCCAAAAAATTCATGACCCATTTTTTGCCCTCGACGTCCATAAAGTTGGTTGGCTCATCAAGCAATAAGACATCAGGCTTGGCAAGGAGTGCTCGGGCAAGAGCCAGTCGTGTTTTTTGGCCGCCGCTTAGCTCTGTCGGAGAAGATTCAAAATCAATATCTTTAAGCTCAAGACCGTCAAGAATTATGCGCAGTTCAAAGTCTTGGTTTTTATTATCAGGATCCAAATATTCACGAATGGATGAGGAGCTGTCCAAAACCGGATCGTTTTTGACTTCTTGAGGAACATAGCCGACAGTCCCGCTTTTTTCGACAATTCCGGAGTTGGGCGTCTCAACATCAGCAATCAGATTGAGAAGTGTAGTCTTACCAGCTCCATTGGGTCCGACAATGCCGACTTTGTAGGCAGGCGGCACGGAAAAGCTCACCTCATCAAAAATAGGTGTTGCGCCGTAGCTAAAAGATAAATTTCTCACACTGACCATATACGTATTATCTACGATTTAGCTTTAAATTAAAAATAATGTGAATTTTGCCAAAGAAAAAAGGTGTGGGATACGTCGGTCAGAGACAATTTTAGCGCTATACGCTTCGTTGTCATAAGACTTACGTGTGTTCCCACACCCTTGGTGTGTTTAGCCCCCTTAGGGTTGTTGGTTAGTGGCAGTACTCGGTGACATCGGAGATCTCATTGTTGCTGATATTGACGAGGAAGAATTTTTGGTCTTCCACATAATATTCAGCTACAACGATATGCATGTAGTCGATGAAGAATGGTTGATACATCTCCGGAGCACTCGGAAGCTCGCGAAGATCTGTACCATCAGCATTCATCACCATCAGGCGTGGATTGGTATTCTCACCTTGCTTGTATCGAAGAAACGCTATGCGATAATCATCGTACGACCAGGTGGGGTAACGATCATCGTAGCCCAATTCATTGGTCAATCTACGCTGACGTCCCCCTGCATCGTCCATTACCCAAATTTGGGCGTTGGAGTATTTATCGGGATTTCTCCCAATAAAATAGCGACGTGAGAAAGCAACTTTACTTCCACCTATCGACCAGGCCGGATAGTCGTTGTCAACTAACTCCGGGTCGTCGTGAGTCAATTCACGGAGTATGCCAAAGCCGATCGATACGTCGTAATAGATGTTACTTCCAACATAGTGGCCTGGTCGGTTTTGACCCCCGTTCGAGTCAAAAAGATCACGGTTGCCGTAGCTTACCTGAGTAAGCTTGTAGCCTTCGCCGTCGCAGACCATAAAGAATCGCTCGTGCGAGTTTATCTCGAAAAGGCTTTCTGGCGCGCTTCTGCCCTTGATGGCTGAGATAGCTGTTGTGGTCCCTTTCCAGATGGCGAATCCTGCGCCAACCAAAAACAGAACGATGAGCGTGATGATTCCGATCTTTTTCACCTTTTTCTCCTTCTTTCTGGTGAATATTTGCTGCTAGTTAAGGTACTTGCGAACTGCGCACAGCATATCACATTTTAGCTTCAAAGTCAATAATTATAGGATTTGATGATAAGTTTATCACAAAGCCTGCGCATAGTTACGCTAACTATCGAACTCGATTGCTTCGATAGTGCTCCACTAGATGCTAGGGCCTAATTTAGTTTGAGAAAGGTAGAAGGGACCAGAGAGTGAGAGGGTGAAATAAATTGCCTAAAATTACCGGATCGAGATCGCCAAAGTCTATTTCATTTTTACCAGAAACTAGATTGGCTTCTACAGTTGTTGATTTGTAATTAGGTCTTTCGAGTGTGAGTTTGACTGTGGAATCAGCGGACAATGACGGAATAATTAAACCATTTGATTGGCCTTGATCATTTATTTCTACTTTTTGCTTAGTTCCATCCGGGAGACCTAGAAAATATGTACCAGCAAAATCCTTTTTCCATCTCAAAGATGTTTTTAGATACAAAATAGGTGGGTCTTTGACCTGGATTGTTTGCTCAGCCGGACTCGCGTCAAAAGCGCCTTGGTCGTCATAAAGCTGAAATTTTACTGGAAATTGCCCAATTTGGCCTGTTTTGGCGGAGAGTTCAAAAGTGTGAGACTCACCTGGCTTTATTTTTTGGCCTTCAGGTAGTTTAATTTCACTAAACCCAAGCTCTGAACCGGAAACTGGTTTGAGAATTACCTGTCCGCGGTCGCCCCAGATAGACTGCCCGGTATTTTTGAGAGTCAGCTTAAAAGAGTATTCCTGGTTCACATTCAAAGTCTTTGGAATCGTGTTTTTGGTCACTTGAAAAGATTGGACTTGAGCCGGTATTCCTTTTTGTTTATCTATTTGCAGGATAGTTTGGTAAGCCGGGTAGTAGTTGGGATCGGCATCACCCAAAACGTTAGCAGTTTGGGATCCCGGAGATTGTTTTTTGAAAGAGAAGTGATCGAAAGGCGCTTGGTTGTACGCAAGGACAAATGGAGTAATAGCAATGATTTGATTACTGCTCCAGGCAGAAGTGAAAGCCTGATCGAAGTGGCTACTTACTGCAAGAGCTGTGGGGTACTGCGGATTATAAGTAATGCCCTCGGCGTGACGCCAGCCTGTCTCAGTAATAAATACAGGTAGATCCTTTTTAACGTCAAGGCTTTTAAGATAATCCTTTTCCCACATCCAGGTCCGAATAGTCCCTCGGCCGGTATCAGTTGGTTTGCCGGAAAAATCAGGGTTGGGGTACGAGTGCGAATTCCAACCATCGAGTTTATCGAATATTCCAGGAACTGCTTTTTGCATATCAGAAATATATGAGGCTTCATCGGCAAAATCGGGTAGTTTTTGCGGAGAGGATGCATCAAACCCAGCGTTGAGGACGAAAAAGTCACTTGATTTGTTTTTAAGAGCATCAATCGTATCCGATAAAACCTTGGCGTAATTGCCGGCATCGACCGATCCGCCCCACTCAACACCATGATTTGGTTCATTGTAGATGCTTACATATCTGTTTTTGACCGGCCAATTAAGCGAATTTAAAAACTCGGCCCATTTATCATCTTCGTTATCAGCGGGCCTTTGCCAGGATTCACCTTTGGGCTCTCCGGCTAGGCGAACAATTGGAATAAGGTGGCTAGCGCGAAGGGTATCAAAAAACTTTTGCCATTTACCTACATCTCTGTCATCACTTTCGATAACGACCGTAATATAACCCCAATCGCCACCAGAAGAATTAACAAGCGCGACAGACGGAAGTATCTCTTCATCAGATGGAGACATGATATGAATGCCAAATTTATTATTGGGATGATCAAATGGATTAACAATCGAATGTACTCCTAATGGTTGAACGAGGATTAATAAGCAAAAGATGAACAAATTGGCGAGAAATTTAAACATGGTCTGAGGAGAGATTGTATCAAATTAGGTCACGTGAGTCATTTGGAGAGTAGGGTAACTTTTGATATAATTCGAACGTATGCGGGTGTGGTTCAATGGTAGAACATCAGTTTTCCAAACTGGTAACGAGGGTTCGATTCCCTTCACCCGCTCCCGCCCCAGTAGCTCAACGGATAGAGCATTCGCGTTCTAAGCGATTGGTTGGGGGTTCGAATCCCTCCTGGGGTACACAGGTTTAACGGTTGAACGGAAATTTGTGGTATATTTTTTGTGTGCAACTGATCAAAATTTTTATAGCAGGTTGGGGAATACTGGTAGTAGCTATTTTTTTTAAAATTCTGGTTTCTCGTTTGGGAATTGATACTTGGTTTGGTCTGTCAGAAGAAGTTAAAAAAGTAGGGTTTGCAAAAGCGTTGCAGAACGAAAGTTTTGTGGAGATTCTTTTCAGTTTGTAATTTATCCACTTCTTTTAGGCCTCACCTCTTACCTTGTTCTAAAGGCTCTTCACTAAGGAAGGTGTTTTTTGACCTCTTGGGATAAAACGCCTGGTTTGTAGACACTTTTTGGTAAAAACTCTAATGCTCCAAGCGCCTTGGCCTCTGACTGCATTTCCTCATCGGCAAGCGATGAAAAAACCATTACTTTAGTATCTTTTGTGGTCGGGTTGTCTTTGATTGCCCGCAGTAAATCAAGACCGTTGAGTTTGGGCAGAGCGAGTTCGGCAATTACCAGATCAGGTTTGAGGAGTCTGACTTTGGGTAGAGCGTCTTCACCTGTCACAGAAACCTGCACTTCATAACCCGCTTGAGTGAGCTCTGTGACGTAATCCTGATGATTTTCAGTATGATCTACTAAAAGGATTTTACCCGGCATTAATTTAAATATATGCCAATTAGGAGTTTAAATCAAAATTATGATTTAAAAGATTAATCTTTATCCAAAATTTTCTTTGATCTGTTTCATGCTAAGACCGCTAACAGCGGAGAAGTCCAAATCAGCAGCGTCAAAGCCTTCTTGAATATGCTTGTCGCGATGTTTGATAAGAAGCCAGGCGTTTTTCTTGCCGGGTGGAAAGCCTTTGGTTTTGATAAGAGCGAACGATCCTTTGACCTTTTTACCATTGAGGGCAAACTTCAACTCACCTCTTTTGAGTCCCTCTAGCATTGCCTTTTGACCTTCTTTTTTATCCTTAATGGTCTCAAGAGTGTGATCTTCTCGCTCGACTTGGGCGTGATATGTTCCAGAATCCCAAATCATGACCGGACCACCGCCATATTGTCCCTTGGGTATAACGCCTTCAAAAAACCTATAATCGAGTGGGTGGTCCTCGGTTTGCATGGCAAGCCTTTTGTGAGCCGGGTCCAAAGTTGGACCCTTAGGGATGGCCCAAGACGGCATGACGCCATCAATTTCTAAACGGAAATCATAATGAAGAGCCGTAGCAGCGTGTTTTTGGATGACAAAATACAAAATCTCCCGGTTGGAAGAGCTCGAGATAAATGGTTCGGGCGTCTTGTCGGGCGAGCGTTTTTTGCGATAAGCTTCAAGTTTGTCCATCAATGTATACGCAATTCTAATATAATGGAGTTAAAAGTTACATGAGACGATCTTTGGCCATCAAATTCTCGCTTATATTCTTTGCGGTTTTTGTCGGAAGTATTATAGCTCAAAAAATATTTGGTATCACAATTGAAGATTTAAAAGTCACGATTAACTCTTTTGGAATCTTTGCGCCAGTTGCTTATGCAGTAATATTATTTTTTGGACTTAGTGTACCGTTTGCGCCAATCTCTGATTTTTTGACAGTCAATTTGGCTGCGTTTTTCTTTCCGCCCATGACCTCAGTAATTGCCACTTTTTTTGCACAAGCAGCAACTCTCGCATTCAACTATTGGGTGGGGCGTAACTTTGGCGATTATTTTTTGAAAAAGATTCTCAAAGAAAGCGAAGCTAAAAAGGTTGAAAGTTTCATTGACCAATTAAGTTTCCGGTGGATTTTTGGTCTAAGATTTTTATTGCCTTTGACAGCGATTGGTATTGACGCGGTAAGTTACGCATCAGGAATTGCCCGTTTAAGGTTTATCAAATTTTTCTTGGTTAGCCTAATTCCTTGGACAATCCTTAATATTGCATATTTTTACTCGACCTCTTTTTTTGAAGGCAAGTCGCCTGTGCTTTTCTTTTTACCGGCGGTAGTTCTTATTGCACTACCAGCTTCATTCTTATTTATTAAAAATAAACCAAAAAGACTCAAACTTCGTCGTTGATAAATTAGAAGGTTCGGGTGTATACCTAGGTTAAGAATTGATAATTGCAAATGGCAAATTTAATGTAAGTTGTCATTGCGAGGAATGAAATGACGAAGCAATCTATCTTAGAGATCGCCACGCTTCGCTCGCGATGACGGAGCTGATTGATAGTTTAAAGTTGTTTAAGACTAAAATTTTTAATTATTCGGGGGGAGGTGATAAATATGTTTGATGTAAGCGTAAATTATGTAGGGGTTCTTTTGGCTGGTGTCTCAAATATGGTTGTGGGGTACGTTTGGTACAACCCGGCCGTTTTTGGCAAGACTTGGATGAAATTATTAGGTAAAACAGAGTCAGATCTCAAAGCCGCAAGTAAGAATATGGGGATGATGTACGGAATGACTTTTGTAGCGTCGCTTTTAACAGCCTATGTTCTGGCTCATTTTCTAGTTTTAGTAGGCTCAACCACTATGTCTGAGGCGGTTATGACTGCATTTTGGGCATGGCTAGGATTTGTTGCAACAGCCATGTTTGCCAATGCTTTGTTTTCTGGAAAGCCAATGAAGCTTTTTGCAATTGAATCAGTCTACGTACTCGTTGCCTTGGTTGTCCAGGCAGTTGTTTTGACAATGGTTGGTTAACGGTTTACAGTTTCTGAAGTTTTTTGATACTAAAGCGTATTGGTGTAATTTTTTATGCAAAAAAACTATATAAATACAATCCGTAGTCTTTTTGTACTTGCCGCTGTGGTCATGGTTGTAACTTTACCCTTTTTTTACAATCGGTTAAAAATTGATTTTTATCTTTTGGCAATTTTTATCGTAGGAATCAGCCTTTTAGCAGGTTTTACCAGTGTAAGACGTCAATGGACTAGCATTTTGGATATGGGTGTATCTATTTTTGGACTCGTTTTTTTTGAATATTATGCTGTGGTTGCCTATCTTAATTATTGGGTATCGGATGGGTGGTTTTGGGTCAATGAAGTCTTAGCTGTAATTTTCTTTTTCGCTCTTTATTTTTCTACCAGGACGCTTCGGGGAAAGATCTTAGGACGAAGCTAGAGTCCGAGTCGCCTGCGAACCGTTGTTTCAATTTGTCTTGATATTTCTTCCTGAGGTCTGGAGGCTTCTATTTCAACCCATCTATCTGGATTATTCATTGCCTCGAGACGAAATCCGCTGCGCATTCGACGATGAGATTCCATTGTTCCCATGTCAAACTGTGTTTTTTCGCCTTTTCTAAGCGCAAGTCGTTGCTGGGCAATTTCAGGATCTATATCAAAAAGGAAGATGAGGTCGGCTTTTCTCCCACCGGTAGCTAAATCATTCGCAAGCCTTATAAAATCAAGATCTATTCCACGGTCATACCCTTGGTAAGCCAGAGTAGAGGCAGGGCCTCTGTCAGAAATGACAATTTTTCCGTCTTTTATTAAATCTGCGATAATCTGGGTATGAATAGCGCGATCAATTTCAAAAAGAACGAGTTCTTTCCATGGAGCATTGGGCTCATCGCGATCGAGTGCGAAAATTGCCTCGCGGGCTTTTAAACTACCACCTCCGGGCTCACGGGTGAGAAATATAGAGTGAAGTTCATCTCCTAACTTGTCAGCAAGCAGTCGAGCCTGAGTGGATTTGCCACTACCATCAATACCTTCAAATTCGATTAGTTTTCCAGGAGTAGGTGATTCGACCGACACGTGGACATACTAAAATCTTCGTGAAAATATGTCAAGACACTTAACCTTTTCCCTCAAAAAATGTAAAATATAGTCTATTCTCACTCAAATGCAGAGCATTTGAAGAGGAAGAACGCTGAAACGTTGTTAGTTTTTTTAAAAAACTTGAAGAGTTGAGGCTGTTCTGACGACGGGCCGGGATGGCGGAATTGGCAGACGCGCAAGACTTAAAATCTTGTGATAGCAATATCGTGAGGGTTCGACCCCCTCTCCCGGCACCACGGGGTGTGGCGCAGTTGGCAGCGCGCTGAGTTTGGGACTCAGAGGCCGGAGGTTCGAATCCTCTCACCCCGACACATTAACTTTACTTTTGAGGCGGCGGCACTTCTTCGCCAGTAGTTAAAAAATTATCCGTCAGATTGACTGCAGTTTGGATAAGTTCGAAATCTCCCTTTTCCACATCACTTGCAAAACCGTGAGTATCACTGAAATACTGGTGGCCGACCCAGTATTCTGGTTTACCAGAGTCAAAACCGACATCTGTTTGCTGAAATTTTTCCAAATTACCTTCTGAATCTAAAAGATAGAAAGTTCTCAAGCTTTCTGCAAGCATTGCAGTGTTTATGTTTGGTTTTTCAATGTAATCAAGATATTTATCTCTTGTTTCAAGGTCTGTATAGGCGGGAATTCCTATTCTGACCTTCGAATTTGAACCATTGTTGCCAGAGTATTCCTCTAAGCCTTGATTGTCTGCTATTTCAATCATCGTTCCATTAAGATGTAATTCTGAATGTTGAAGCCCATATGTTGAAAAGTGAACTGTTAGACGATTATCTTTTATATAACCTCTTAAAGGGCCAAATTTTGAATAATTAGGTGAAGTAATAAGTTCCCTGGATTTAGCCATTACGCCCTGAGTTTGCTTATACAACTTTTGAACAATCAGTTTTTCTGCTTGTTCAGCATTCGGTGAGTCATTTAAGATATCACTTTCGCTGCTTTCTGGAGTATCTTCCATATTTTTATAGTTAACTACATTATCTGTCGAAAGACAAATTCAACTAAGTATAAATAAGTTTGTTTGTCATCATTTATTTGATATTGAGTTATTATTGTTCGAGGCGCGTACAATATAGCCGATAAAATCATTGTTGACAAACTTCCCACTGAGTTTTAAATTGTTGTGAAAATGGTTATAGAACAAGGGCCTAATGGTGCGGGAAATGATGGCGAAAAAATAGTTGATATTCGGCCTACATTTCTTAAAGAGTTAAAAGAATTGCCAAGAGAAATTTCAGGAACCGTCAGAACAGCGTGGTTTTACGATTCCAACGGTTGGGAGCCAAGCATAGAATTTATTATAGTAAACCCCGAATTTGTTGATAAAGATGGTAGAACACGACAACTTCAAACAAATAGCCGTGGTTTTTTCTTTAAAAAAGAAGATCCAGAATATCCAATTCTTAAAAGTAATCGATGGGTGCTATTAGAGGCTTTGATTCAAACACTCAAAATACTTGGTAAATCAGATTCGGTGGATATAAAATTTGTTCTCAAACAAAATGATACTTCTAGTGAGCCGGCAAGGTAACTCCTTGTACCGCAAACGCATAATCCAAAAGAGCAATCATTTCCGCTCGTCTGTCTTCGCCATTTAACAGTACAGCAAGTATCTGATGTCCGCCATTTTCAGCGAGTGTGACGATACAAAGCCCGGCATCAGGTGTGTAGCCTGGCTTTATACCCAAAGCACCTGGGTAAGTGGTTAACAAACTTGTTTGATTGTAAAGCCAAAGCTCCTTGTGTTCATCAGAGTAAGGAAGGTGGTATTCATAAGTTCCGACGACTTTTCTAAAGAGTGGGTATTTTTTGTAAGCCGTCCTTGCAATGACGGCCATATCATAAGCGCTTGAAAAATGCTCTCCATCGCCATCCAATCCAGTGGGATTGACGAATTGAGAGTCTTTAAGTCCTAGTTGCTTGGCTTTGCCATTCATCATGTCCACAAAGAGCTCATGGGTGCCCCCGACGCCTTCGGCGATCGTTTCAGCGGCATCATTACCCGATGGCAGCATCAGCCCGTAGAGGAGTTCCTCATAGGTCAGCCTTTCACCAGCAGTCACACCCATACTATCCTCACCAACTGAAGTCGATTTTTCTGAGACCAAATACTTTGCATCTTTTTCTGCACGTTCCAGAGATACTAAGGCAGTCATTATTTTGACTAAAGATGCCACAGGTCGTCTCTCGTGAACATTTTTGGCATAAAGAACCTCATCGGTAGTCAGATCAATCATATAAACAGAAGCGGCAGCTACTTGAGGGGTAGGGACTGGGCCACTTTTAGTTATATTGTCCTTCGGAAGCCAAATATCTTCGGATGCTAAAAAAGGTGTGTTTTTGGCGCCCAAGACTTCGAGATTTTTCGGTAAAGGGGAGTTGACACTATTTGATAGTAAATTTGTCTTCGCAAAGACAGTAATACCTGTTGCCACCAGACACAATATTGCGAAAAGTATCAAAGCTAATAATTTGCGCATTAAGTCATGATTTAATCAAGAATGAAAGCACTCTTCAATAATTGAACTTGTCTACAGATGTGATATGTTGGATATATACATATATTTGGAAGGGGGTGATAAAAAATGAAAAAGAATCAACTTATTCAAACTTTAGCTGCCTGGTTGGTAACTAGCTTTGTGATCTACCTTGTTCCACAAGTCTGGAGCGCAGGTGTCGTCTTGGGAAATAATCGAATGTCCGCTTTTGCTGCTGCGGCTGTTGCTGGTTTGGTTCTAACTTTGGTAACTATGGTGGCTATGCCGCTTTTGGACATGGCTAAAGTCAAATCAATGCCTGTTCAAGGCGCGGTTTACTTGGTCATAGACGTCCTGGCTGTTTGGGCAATTGCTCGAATGGCTACTTATAGTGGTCTTGGAGTGTCCGGCTGGTACGCTGCCGCGGTGGTTGGAGTCGCTGCTTGGATCGTCCAGTACGTGGTTTATTTGAAAGTAATGCCTGATAAGAAGTAAACGAATTTTAAATTCGTTTGCGGACTTTGTCCTAAAGCAAATTAAATTCGTTTGTGATCTGGCGATCTAGAGCAAGCCAAATTCTAGTTCCAAAAGAAGGCTTGCTTGCGTCCGCCTGGTGGCGGACTAAAACTGAGTTTATATTTGACTGCCCACGTCGTTAGATCAAAGCTCACTTTAACACTTTAAAAAGTTGTTAATCGTTCACTTAATCTTCCTCTTCAAATGCTTTGCATTTGATAAGCACAATTCAACGCGGGTAGTCATTTGGTTGCTTGAAATCCTTAGTAAGACACAATAGAATCATGATATGAAATTGATCAAATTAATTTCTCAACTTTTGCCCCTCCAGACTGCATATGCTCACTGTGATGTGCCGTGTGGCATTTACTCACCAAACCTTGCTCTAATTGCAGCCGAAACTATTGTGAAGATGGTTGGCAAGATTGAAGGTTTACCAAAAGATTTAACAGTCGCCGACCAAAACCTAATGGTTCGCGCAATCCTTACCAAAGAGGAGCATGCTAGGCTTTGCAAAGCAGAGCTTCTTATTCTTTGGGCGGATTTCTTCAAAGAAGAGCATCTCGAGAAATTTCCTGATCTGCACGAGACATTTTGGAAAGCCATGAAGTTATGCAGCAAAAATAAACAGGAGGTAAGCTCCGAGGCCGCTGCAGAGTTGAAAGCGGTGGTTGAGAAGATTGCGAAGATGTTTGATGAAGTAAACACAAACAAGGTCGATCAATATTCTGCTTCGGTAAAATAATAGAATTCCTAATTCATGAGCGAAAATACTAATTCTCCAGATTGGCTAGATTCCACCCGAGAAGAAATTGTTGTATCTGCAAGAGATTACGAACATGTTCTAAGCGGCCTAATGATGCCTGAAGAATACTTTTTGCCTGGTGCAAAAATTGTGTCAGTAGGGGAAGGGTTGTCTAGTTTTATTTCTGAATTAAATCAGAAGTTTGATGTTGAAGGTATAGCTTTTGATCCAATGTATCAACATGGACCAAAGAAAGAGATTCAGAAACAATTAACCGAAGGCCAAATGGTTTACGCTCATCTTAGAGAAGACAAGGAAACAGATAGCGAAAAAGGGCCAGCTGAAAACGAAATGGTTGCTGGCAGTGTATATGACTTTCCTTTTAAAGATAGATCTCTAGACTTAGTTATTGCATCCTATATTGCCGAGCACATCAACCTTAAACGAGCATTGCCAGAGATGGTTAGAGCTTTAAAAGTGGGTGGAGAAATAAGATTTTCTGCTGCGCATTTTGATATCGACCCCAATGAAAAAATATTTTTGCCTTTCAAAACGGAATATGATGGATATGAAGGAACAACTTTCCCAAGCCAGACCAAAGACGCTTCTGAGGCAATCAAATGGGCGTTGAAACAACAAGGGTTGTCTCTTTATGTTGTGACTAATGGGTATAATCATCGATCAGAAGTCAGATCAGAAGGACTTATAAATTCGGGGTTATTTATAGTTAGAAAAGACTCCAAAGCTCCTGTTGTTACTACAGATATTAACCCAGATTTTGGAAGAATTTTTAAAATCACTTCAAAACCCAAATTAAAGGAATATATTGGTCAGGGCTTTGAGGTGACAGAACTTGTCCCCGCTAAAGCATGAAGTTTCCTTTTTCTCGATTTGTAATAAAAGAAAATAGTATGCTGCCTGCTTTTAAACCAGGTGATCAGGTGATTACCCTTAATTGGTCAGGTGTCAAAGTGGGGGATATTGTTGTTTTTAAAAAAGATGGAATAAATATGGTTAAACGAGTTGTTAAAGTTGAAAACGAGAAAATGTATGTAGAAGGGGACAATAAAAGAGAGAGTTCTAACGTTGGATGGGTCGAAAAAAAAGATTTGATTGGGAGAGTAATCACAAAAATTTAAGTAAAAGGATATTTTTTAGTAGTCAAAATTTTGAAAATGATATAAACTGGATTTAATCAAACATTTAAATATATGTGGCGTCCTCTAACATTAATTCCGATTGCGCTGCTTTTTTTGGTCGTTTTTTTGGGAATTAGATACAATACCAAAACAATTCCCCCAAATAAATCAGCAACATCAGAAGTTTCAGTGCAAGCAAAAGCCCAAGTAGCCGGTACCCAAAGCAAGCCTGAGAAAAAAGGTACAATTCTTCAGAACCAAGGTAGGCATTTTACTGTGCCAATCCTCATGTATCACTACATCCGTAATTTTCCTTATCCGGAGGATAAGATGGGCGTGGAGCTCAGTGTATCGCCTGATAACTTTGATAAACAGCTTCAATATCTGGCGTCCCAAGGATACACAACTATTTCGCTCGATAATCTGGCGGCTGCTTTTGCCGGTAAAGCTACATTGCCCTCCAAACCAATCATCCTCACTTTTGATGATAGCTACATTGATAGTTATTCCGAGGCATTTCCTATTTTGAAAAAATACTCGATGAGGGGCACGATGCTAACAGTTGCTGACTTCGTTGACACCCCTGGCCATGTTTCTTGGGCGCAACTTACCGAAATGGTCAATTCTGGGATCATTGATATTGTCTCTCATAGCAGGACTCATCCCAAGCTCGGTAAACTCTCTCAGCCAGATTTAGTCAACGAGGTGGCTGGGAGTAAGAAAATTATCGAGGACAGACTGGGTCGAAGAATTAACTGGTTTGGCTATCCTTATGGCGGGACAAATGCCGCCGTCATCGCGGAAGTTAAGAAAGCTGAGTATGTTGGCGCACTATCAACTGTCCCAGGGATAAATCAATACCAAGGTGAAATATACAACCTCAGAAGACTTTTTGTGCATAATATTGGTACCGTTGAATTTGGTAAACTTCTGACAACGACGCAAACCCAGTCCAATTGATACTTTAGAGGGGAGCGGCAAATGTTTGGGTACTTGACCGGATATTTCTTTTTCGATCAACTTCTGTCAGGTGTTTCTTTCGAAGTCTCAAATTTTGAGGTGTGACTTCCAAAAGTTCGTCAGATTCTAAAAAGTCGAGTGACTCTTCCAATGAAAATTTAACCGAGGGAGTGAGTTGTACAATAAAATCAGCACCCGCTGAGCGCATATTAGTAAGTTTTTTGCCTTTACAGACATTGATGGCAATATCTTCGTCTTTGGGATTGGATCCGATAATCATACCTTCATAGACTTGGGTTCCTGGGTCAATAAATGTTATGCCTCGGTCTTGAGCGTTTTCAAGCCCATAAGAGAGGACTTCTCCGGCAAGGCTCGCAATAAGTACGCCAGGACGTAATTTGGGCAATTCTTTTCCGATTTTTTCGTATCCAATAAGAGTGGAATTGTAAACAATTGTGCCTTTGGTTGAGGTCAAAAGTAGACTGCGCAGTCCAATCAGAGCCCGGGTAGGAATATGATAAATAAACTCAACTTCGACATCGGAAAGGGGCTCCATTGAAATGAGTTTGCCCAGCCTTTTACCAAATTCCTGTGTAATGACACCGACAAATTCTTGAGGCACAATGACTGAGACTTCTTCGATTGGTTCCTGAATCTCACCATCAATTTCTTTGGTAATGACCTCTGGTTTACCAACTTCCATCTCGTAACCTTCACGCCTCATAGTTTCTAATAGGATTGAGAGGTGCAACTCACCTCGTCCGGAGAGGATAAATTTACCATTGCCTGGTTTTTGAACTCGCAGGCTTAAATTACTCTCAAGCTCTTTCATAAGTCTTTCTTCGATTTGTCTACTTGTCACAAATTTGCCTTCGCGGCCGGCAAATGGTGAAGTATTGGGCCCCATGGTCATATTGAGCGTTGGTTCGCTCACATAGACATGGGGAAGTGATTCCAGATCCGAGGGGTCAGAGACTGTAGAGCCAATCGTTGCGCCATCTACGCCGGAAAAGGAAACAATTTCGCCACTTTCGGCTGATTCAACCTCAACCTTACCAAGTCCGTGATAAACAAAGAGCTTTTCAACAGTCCAAAGTTTGGCTGGTTTGTCGGTCAGTACTATCTTCATATTTTTGGTGATGGTACCTTGATGGACTTTACCCACCACAATTCGACCCAAGTGTGAGTCAAAATCAAGTGAGGTAACAACCATTTTAAATTTTCCTTCGATTTTTTCAGCAGCTGGGACCGATGTCACAATAGCCTCTAAAAGCGGGGAAACGTCACCGGCAGCTTCAAGGTCTGTGGGAAGTTCATTAAAAACGACACCACGCCTGCCAATGGCATAAAGGACTGGAAATTCAAGTTGCGAATGGTCTTTGACTTGTTCTAAAAAGAGGGATTCGACTTTGGAAAGAGTTTCGGATGGTTTGGCGTATTGTTTATCGATTTTATTGATAACAACAATGATTTTAAGACCGAGCTCTAGCGCTTTTTTCAAAACAAATCTAGTCTGGGGCATTGGGCCTTCTTGGGCATCAACTATAAGCAGAGCACCATCAGCCATGCCAAGCGTTCGTTCGACCTCACCGGCAAAATCAGCGTGTCCGGGTGTATCGATGATGTTAATCTTGGTGTCTTTGTACTCAATTGAACAGTTTTTAGCCAAAATCGTGATACCACGCTCCCGCTCGAGATCATTACTGTCAAGAATTTGAGTTTGAGACATTTCCTCTTGGTTGTCCCTAAAAACATGGGTTTGTTTAAGGAGGGCATCCACCAGAGTGGTTTTGCCATGGTCAACGTGCGCAATAACAGCAATATTTCTAATATTTTTATACATATTTGTCAAAAAAAATACCCGACCAATGTGCATACTATCGGATGCATTGTATTATACCAAAAAAAGCGGAATTTTACCTGTTTAGGATGTTTTTTGCAGAATCATTGTAAACCAATCCTGTCCACGAAGATGCTGCCTCTCAAGCTCAGCAATTCTTAGTCCCAATGGGGAGATAAGCCTAATATCTTTAGGAGTGTAATAATAAAAAGTTCTTGTGCCTATGATGTCTGTTTTGACCTCACAATGATATGAGCCTTCTTTTAAAGAGATAAAAATTATTCCACCTGGATTAAGTGCTGTATGAGCCCTTCTAATAACTCGAGTCAAAGTATCCATATCCGAATGAAGCAGCGAAGCAGAAGCGTAGATTAAATCTATTCCAGCGGGAAATTCAAAAGTCTCTAAGTCATCGGCTACAAAATTTGCTTCGGGATTACCCATCCTTGCGATATCTAAAAGTCTCGTAGATACGTCGACTCCGGTATAATCCGTAGTCCAAGCAAGAATTTCTTTGGCATCCCGACCATTACCACAACCCAACTCGACTACTTTAGGGTTTGTTTTATTGATATAAGAAAAAGCCTTTGCGATATCGGATTTTCTTGGTCCAAGACTATCAAATTCTTGAGCAAAATGTTCAGCACCACGATTGTATGTTTCAATTGTTTCCAGGTCCATTGAAGGGGACTTTACAATCTAAAGGCGTGATTTGGCAAGGTCAACTTTGTCACCGATAAAAATAACGCCCTCTGATTTGAGGATTCTGATTTTTTCGCTCTCACCGCCAAAAGCGTATCCATGCATCGCACCATCCGATCCAACGACACGGTGACAGTGAATAATAGATTTGTCGGGGTTATTTTTCAAAGCTGTCCCAACTGCTCGAAATGCTTTTTGGTTTCCGGCCTTTGACGCAACGTCTTTATAAGTCATTACTTTACCAGGTGGAATAGTTTTAACAATTTCATTAACCAGAGACTGGAAAGTTTTTTTGTTATTCATTCACTTCTAACTTATATTTGATATGGGTACTAGGAAAATTCTTGAGTAGATTGGTTAAGGATATATAGCTTGAACACCAGTTATGTCACCTGAGGTCAACGTATCTTTTTTGACTTCTGCTTTTGAGCCGTATCCGTACATGGTATTGTCAGCGTAGGTGGCGTCATAAGTGTCATCAAGACCCATCCAGTGGCCTAATTCGTGTGTCATTATGTCTTGGACGTCGTAGTAGTTTGGGTAAGCACAGTTGGGAGTTGCGGACCAGTTCCAGGCAACTCTTGAGTTAAAGATTGTATCTTCTTCGGCGACTTGTTTATTTGATGTGTAGTACCAAGTATAAGTTACAGCTAGTGCTGAGCTCGAAGTTCTGCCCCAGGCAATGACATTTTGACCGTCAAATCTTGATCTTGATACGCTGGTATCGGCGCCTCTTGCAAAATTAACCTTGTTTCCTATAGCAGTTTGCCAAACGGAAAATGAGTTAGCTGAAATTGTTGCTAAATTGGAACTTCCAACAGTTGATGGGACACTGGAAAGGTTTAATCGGTAAGTCCAGTCTCCAAGCGGCAGATGCCATCCCGCAGCTGGTGTGATGGCGTTGGAATCAGGATCGGCAAGATTACAAACGAGGCTAATACTACTTCTTGAGGCCTTTTCTTTTTGCTTGTGAACAAAAACATGAACTCTAAGCTCTGGATGATTGGGTACCTCGTATACACCATCGGCCTCCGGAGCTTCCCAGGCCTCTTGGGCGGGAGTTGCTTCAGATGCAGGCACAGCTTCCTTGGCTAAAGCCAAAACAGTAATAAAGTTGATGGGAAGTATTAATGAGATGACAAAAACACAAAACCTTTTAATCATCTTTTTTATATTGCCTTATTTTGCTTCGAGTTGCAAGCGTCAAAATTATGCAGCCCTGCTTTTGTTTTCGTAAGCCTCTCTGGAAGCTATTTTCGTATTAAGATCGTCAATTACTTTAGCATCAGGTGAATGGGATGTTGTCGAGTCAGCCATATAAATTAACAATTGCTTTTTGCGTTCTTTTAAATCCTCGAGCGTTTCGGTCTGTGCCACTGACTGAGAATTCTCTGGTGCTGAAGGAGTTTTTCTTAAGAAATTAAGAAGTTTAAATATTCCTTTTCTTTCTGGTTTAGGAGTCTCTTGCTGAACGGGGGGCTGTGGTGCGACTTCTGCTTCAACGCCGGGAGATATTTCACTCATGCTATTACTACAACACAATTGTCGGACACTGTCAATTAATTATGAGTTGACTACTTGACTTTTTTCACGAATAAGAGCGTAGAATATATATATCCTTAAAACAAGGTGCTAGAAACATTAACTGTTCACTCTATGGAAGATATTGATGTTTTAGATCGGGAAAGCCAAACAATCCCCAAAGTGCAATCCTCCTCAGAGAGTCTGTCTCAGGCTGAAGATTGGGAGGTGTTTGGAGCCCTCCAAGACTTTGGCCAACCTGAGAAGATCTCCACACGTTTGGCAATCTTTAATACAACTTTTATTCCAGTTCCTGACTCCCCAGAAACAGTTTTGATGTCGCGCGCGGTTTTTGTTAATAATCTGCGAGAAGGGGAACCAGACAGAAATTCATTGCATGTATGTGTAATTGATGAAAAAGGCAATCGTCGGCGTATCCATGATCTTAGTCTTCCTGTAAATGATCGTATTATCAACTGGGAAGATGCAAGGATGGGTCCGGACAGTACTTTGGGTCTAACAGTTGTTCTGCTCGAAGATGGAAAATACCCACCTCATCCAGCACTAGTCAAAGTAGAATTTAGAGATGGTAATTTAGAAGTGGTTGATGGTTCAACTCAGATTTTTGACAAATTAGATGGCAAGAATGTCATTCCACTTGATGACGGTTTCATTTACCGTCCTGACGATTTTCCCCACCAGCTTCACCATGTTGATAAAAACGGCGAGATGATTAAGATAATTGATTTTGAGGATTTTAAAGAGACTTATTGGATAAGTAAAAAAATGGGTGCAGTTGCCAGACCAATTGAGATGGAAGATGGCCACAAACTCCTGCTTATTCATGGTGTCAGGGGAAGTGATGAAGGAATTATTGGTATCGATGGTACCCTTAAGAAGGATATCTACTCAATCGGTATTGCCGTTTTGGATAAGGATTGGCACGTAGTTGCGGTTGACCCCAAACCTTTTCTTGAGAGAAAAGACTTTATTGGAAATTTGCCTGTCAGTCAGGATCTTGATCCCAAAAAAGAGGTCGTTTATCTGGTTGATTTTCAAGAGAAAGAAAAAGATGGAGAGACATATATTCGTTTGCCGGTAAATGTCGGTGATCGAGCTACTGTTTTTAAGGATTATCCACTTGAAGACCTTTTTGATAGAGCCCGTAGCCTACTCCACTGATATAGCCAAAACTGTACCTCTTATACACTGGAATCCTCAAATTTGATAAACTGAAAATTCAGAAAACAGAATTTGCTTTTACGGTTTACATCGGATAGTAGAAACATAGAAATTGCCAAAAAGACAGATTCGTAGCCTTTTGTCATTCAACCGTGACTTAAAAGTCGCAGTTTCTGCTAATCCGTTATAAAATACTCGTATTCAATGGGAGATCGTCTAATGGTAGGACAACAGATTTTGGATCTGTTTATCTAGGTTCGAATCCTAGTCTCCCAGCTCAAGTTCAGCCTCAGTTTACGACTTAGTAACTCTGATATAATTCCTTTGTGGGGTTACCAAATAATGTAAAACAACAGCCTGACCTTTTGGAACATCTCTTCTGGTTTAACAAAGCAAGAGGCCGTACCTTTTTTCAGACAATCTACTTAAAAAAAGACATCTATGATGATTTAAAAAGCGGCAGTCCAGCTCCAGAGAATTTATCTGTTCTTGCTCACGAACAGACCCATATTGAAAGAATTAAAAAGATAGGCATAACAAAATATAGCTTTAAATATTTCTTTTTTGGGAAGTTCCGCTTTAATGAAGAACTTGAGGCAAACAAGGCTGCATTTAGAATATTAAAAAAACATAAAGTAGAAGTGGATTTAACAAGAAAAGCTCGAATACTATCTAGTTGGATATACCTCTGGCCAGTTTCGTATAACTATGCTTTAGATCACCTTAAAAAATCCTGGGAAGAAGTATAAAAAGTTCCCACATAGTTAACCCTTCGAGTACTCAGGACTATAGCCAGTGCCAGCTTTAGTTTCGCCTTATGTGTTGACAAATTGTACATAATTTTGTAATATAAGCTTATGATTAAAACCTTACCTATTTCTCAGGCTCGAGAAGAATTAACCACTTTAGTTGATAAGGCTAATAAAAGATTAGATGAGTATGTCATTACCGTAAATGGCACTCCTGCTGCTGTTCTAATGTCTGTCGCTGAATACGAATCATGGAAGGAAACTATTGAGATTCTTTCTGATCCAGCTTTAATGAAAGCCATTAAAGAAGGCGAACAAGATTTCAAAAAAGGTAATTTCGTTACTTTTGAGCAGCTCAAAAAAGAGCTCAAATTAAATGTTTAGGTTATTGATCTCGACCCGAGCTCAAAAGAGACTTAAATTACTTAAAAAAACTCATCAAGAAGCCATTTTATCCGCTTTAGAAGAAATTAAAGAAAATCCGTTTATGGGCAAGCCTCTGACAAGGGAGCTAACAGGTCGATTCTCATTTCGAGTAGGTGTTTACAGAATTATTTATATAGTTAGTGAAGGTAATAAAACGGTTAGAGTGCTAAATGCTGGGCACAGAGCAGATGTCTATAAATAACACGAATAATTAGTAAAAAAAGTTCCTACATAGTTAACCAGTGCCAGCTCTAATTAGCCTTAATTTGTCGTTTAGCTCTTAAAGCAAGATAGAGAAAAAGGACACCTAGAAGTAGATTGAAAATGATTCCAGGGATTTCCAATTGTGGAGAATTCCAGACATGACCTACTTGTGTAAACCAATTATTAACACCTGTTATCCTCAAATAGTTTCTCAAGATGTGTAAGAAGAAGAAAAGAGATAACAGGATAAATATGTACCGCATACTAAAATGATACCAAAATCCCAACAGCATAGCTTAATTAGTCTCTAAACTATTCCGAACATAGTCCTAGTCAGCCAGCTCTAATTTAGCCTCAATTTTTTAATGCCCCAATTTGATAATCGAACCTCGTTTAACTTTCTTCTTTAATCAGGGGTTAAGGATGTGTATAATACTAACATCATGCCAGAAGATAGCGCGGAAAAAGAAACTATGACGGAAAGTAGGGGCAGTTTTTTTCAAAGTTCAGTGGAACGCCACCAGCGCTTTGGGGGCAACCCAGAAGTTCATGAGAAGGCTGAGATTATGCAAAATAATATGGTTAGGGCAATTGACTTGATCGCAGGAGACTCTAACAAACCACTTAATACAAGACGAGAAGAAAAAGTATTGGCGATTCTAACCGGAGTTAATTTGTTAACAAATGATCCACATGGCTTAGGGGCACGTGCAGGTGATCATCTTATAAGTGCTAAGGATTCTATTCGCCTGGCAAATTTTATACGAGCAGTAAGCCGTCTTGGTACTATTGACGCTGATGGGAATGTTAATCTCAACCTAAATTCAAAAGAGCACCCCACTGCCAAAGTGCGAGTCTCCTCATCTACAGAATAATAAACTTATTTCCTATATAGATGGAAAATAGTTTCTAATTTCGCCCACGAGGTGGGGTTTGATGTTCAAACTATTCCGAACATAATCCCAGTCCGCCAGCTCAACCCTAACAAGCAAATATCCTAATCTCGCAGCTAAAAGTATTGTAAATCTTTTTCTAAAATCGTAGCTTTGATGTCCCTTAATACTTCACCATCATAAGGAAGGGCGATGTGGGTATATTCCCCTTTTTCATCATAGATTCCACTACCTGTTGCCCCATCTCCTCCTTCGATTGAGTTTATCATTGAGTTGTGAAAATCTTCTCCTCCAAGTTTTAGATAATAATTACTTCCTCCGATGCCAACTTCTATGGCATATCGTTGAAATTCTTCATACTTTTGCACCGTTGGAAAAAAAGTTCTTAAAAATAGGCTAACTGGTAACTCTTGCGTATTGAACGTCCCGTTTTCAAAAGATCTTTTGACCCCTACTTTGCCGAGTGGGGTTGTTGGGAATATAAAAAAGTTGTCCGGTCTCAAAAATGTGCAAATTGAATGAATCGAAATCAATGACGAGACACTCTTAAAAACAAAACTGTGCTCAAATAAATATTGATAGTCATCCTCATCTAATCCACCTTGTGGTAGGTCAGGCATCTCTCTAAAGGGCAGAAATGTTTGTTCTAATTGTATTTCTTGAGGTTCTGGTGAATTTTCACCATTTTCTTTCATGGCAGGGCGAATTTTAGGAAAATGTATTTTGTTTGTCAAATCTGGTTAGAATAAAAAGTTCCAACATAGTCAACCCTTCGAGTACTCAGGACTATAGCCAGTACCAGTATTTGATTTTGATCAATTTTGCCAGATCAACACTTATTTAACTTGAAACTACTATTTTATAGTGGTATATTTCGCCGATGACGCCAGAAAATGATAGCCGTCAATCAGCTATAGAAGTTGAGGAAGCAAAACCAGAAGCTGATATCATTTGGGGACAATATATATCATCAAGGGATGATTTTATTGGAGAACTCACTAGCCTTATTACGTGCGGAGATATCGACCCAGAATATCAACATAGAGCAATTCAGGTACTCCTAACGCCTGATATTAATTCCCTCTCATTTCCGATGCCGTCTGATTTGTATATTCCGACACGAAATAATATAGACTGGGTGGATGAAGCGACACTAGAACAGGTTGAGTATGTCGCACAGCTACTTCCAAGATATATAAAAAGATCAAAAGAAATAGCAGGCTCAGGCTCTCTCAGTTACGACGTGTTGGAAGCTAAGAAAAAGATAGACTATTTCAATCAAATTATTATTAAAATACTTTCAAAGCTTCCGCCGAGCCAGGCGAATGAGCTTTTTAATTCCTTTGAATTTGACCATAGATACGTACACAATTCTTCTATAGAGGATTTATATAAAAATACGTCGGTTGATGAGCACTGGAAAAGAAAAGCGGCGGTTAGGATACATGACCTTATAAGCCAAGAACGAGAAGAGGACTCTACTTCCAAACGGTCATCAGCGATATATTACTCCTATGCGCTTGCGGGTATTGGTCGTTCTGAAGTTTTACCTGTTAGCCTAGAATTCTACCAAGAAGAGATTGCCTATTTGCTTAATGTTGGCGATAAGGATATTTTTTATCAATTTAGTATTATTTCTCGCATCTTAAAATTCATTGATGACCCATCTATTCGGCATGACTTAGCAAATCGGCTAGAACTTGAATATAACGGCCAATATGGTCTTAGTATCGCAGGAGAGATACTCCAGATGTTTCCAGGAGAAGTTGCACTCAAAAAGCGCCTTACAAGAAAGATGAAAAAGTGGCAAAAAGAGGTTGAAGAAGAAAGGTTAAGAACAATAGAAGAGGTATTAGAATTGGACGAGCATATAGGACTGAGAGATGAGGTAATCGAGAGAATGAAGCTTAAACCTTAGGATTAAAAATTTAGGTAAAATAAGTTCTAGTATAGAGTATTTTCCAGTTTAATTTGCAAATTTATCCAAAATTAGTTATTAATTCAAAAACGGTTGAACAAACCAAGATTTAATTCTATTAGAGGTGTAAGTATGGTTAATTCTTTCAGGGCTGGGTCATAGCTAGGAAGCATAAAAAGTTCCTACATAGTTGACCAGTGCCAGCTCAAACTACAGCTACATTTTTGTTAATTACCATTAGATATTCGGGCTCTGGTTCATCAGAAATATGAATTGTTTTTAAATAGTGGAAGCCAGCTTTTTCATAAGCTTTAATGGCTCTTTTATTTTTTGG
>ORMF012256472.1_pt1 | contig 35473 bp, 23 predicted proteins | sample 1779871 | NCBI WGS metagenome assembly ORMF01 (sample SAMEA104232316, study PRJEB22302) | groundwater metagenome | biome: forest; feature: aquifer; material: groundwater | place: USA | collected 2011-08-07 | depth 5.4 m
TATCCGGGAACAGCAAACACTCTGTTGTGGTATGGTCAGACAAGCGAAAGCCTCCTCGGTTGCTTCAAATGCTGTCTCAACAACATGTTTGTAGCACAGGAGGCTTTTCGTGTCTGCAAAAACGTGAATAATCCGGGCTAGGCCGATTCCGGGCGGTTTACATCACGAATATCGGCTCGAGAGGATCCCCGCGTGATGAAACATCTCTGCGGCATTACGTATGGATTTTTTGCGCACCACACGGGATCTTAGCGAAGGACAGTTTAGCCAGCGACTAAGGAGTCCTCGCGGTCGGCGCATCCGGACGGCTGGGTGGGGAGGCGGGCGTTGCCGGGAGCATTTGAACCAGGCGGCGCTGCTCCGGCGGCGTAAGCTGGAACATGTAGCGCACCAGGAGTTGAACATGATCCTGGGTGTAGCCTTGGAAGCTTTCCGGGGTCGGGCCGGCAAAGACCCATCGTGCGCCATCGGGCCGGAACAATCCCGAGGGCATGTTCGTGCCGGGGCTGATGGCTTGCGGATCGAGCATCCAGCGGGCCGTCCAGTCCGGCTTCAGGCGGTCTTTGGCGATCAGAAAATTGGGAGCGGTAGCCGAACGGTCGTGGCTGGGTTCGCCGATCAGGTGGCATTTCAGACAAGGCGCTTCCGGGGAAGAAAACAGCGCCGCCGACATCTGTCGCTCCCGCTCGTCGAGCGGCTCGGGCGGCGAGGAAACATAGGGGTTCGGCTGTCCCTGCAGGGCTTCGAAGAAACGCACCAAGATGCCGATCTCATTGGGCGAGAAACTGAAGGTGGGCATTCTCGCCTTCAGGTAGGTGCGGACTCCGTTGCGCGCCGTGTCCGTCGTGCTGAGCGCCGGATTCGCCAGAAAGCGCGTCAGCCATTCCGGATTGACTCGCGCTCCCTCCTGCACCAGCGACGGCGGCAGTTGCTCGATCCACTCCGGGCGCTGGTAACGCGGCATGACGCTCAGCACCGACTTCTGGCCCGGATCGATGTTGTGACATCCCATGCAGTTGTACTTTTGGACGAGCCACCAGCCCTCCTGGAGATCCTTCCGCGGACCGGTCGGGACGTAGCGGAACGGTTCCGGAATGGTGCGAAACTCGCCCTGGAATGGCGAGTCCAGGCTGCCCAGCAGAAACGTCGTCAGCGCCCGAACGTCGCCGGGCGCCAACTGGATATTGGGCATCCGCAACCGATCGGCAGCGGCCTTCTCGCGGCCTTGGTCGAAGAGGGCCGGGTCTTGGAGCTTGTGCTCGAAGAAACCCTTTTGGTCATACCACCCCTCCCTCTTTGCCCGGCGGACCAGCAGGCCGAAATCAAACTGTTCGACGGGCTTGCTGGCCTCCTTGGTCAGCTCCGTGCCGGGGCGCGGCGCGTCTTCGAACCCTCCGATCTCATGACAACTGCCGCATCCATACCGGTTGACGAGTTGCCGGCCTTGCTCCGCCAGCTTCGTGTCGTCCAGGAAGGAGACATCGGTTGGATACGACGCATCGCTGCGCCGGAGTCCGGTCAGGTAGGAGGCAATGTCCCGCGCATCCTCCCAGGAGAGCCGCAAGCTGGGCATGACCGTCATGTTCTGAACTTGCAACTGAAAGCCGTCGTTGGGGCAACTGGAATGCTGCAAGTCGAAAACGAACGGAAGACCGTGACGAGCGTAATCGTCCGGACCGAGGTCCCGTTTTTCCCGCGGGCAGTAAGGCCGCGTTCTCTCTCGGGGATTATGCACCCAGCGGACGATGTAATCGTAACTTGCCTTCTCGCCCAACCGCGAAAGATTGGCGGCAAACTCGCCGCCGAAGCGGCTGGTGCCCTCGCCGATGGAATGACACGCCAGGCAACCCCGAGTTTCGAACAGTTCTTTGCCTGCGACCGGATCGCCTTTGGGCTGCGGCGCCGGCCGGGGTCCTTCCAAGGCGGCTTGCCAGAGGAAGGCGGAAATGGCGCGGACTTCCTCGTCCGGGAGACGGAACTTGGGCATCTTGGTCCCCGGCCGGAAGGCCGGAGGATCCTGGAGCCAGACGGGAATCCATTCCTTGCGGAGCTTCAGCCGCACCTCCTTCAGATTGGGGCCGGGCTTCTTTACGTCTCGCATCAGAAACTGGGCGTTCTGGTTCAGCTCCGCGACCCGTGCGTCGATGCTGCTGCTCGTGACGCGCAATAATTCGGCCCTGGCGTAATGCTGTTCCGCCTCCTGGTCGCTTTCCGCCTCCTCGCTTTTCTTGGTTTCGCGGGCCAACTCGAGGCGGGCTTGCTTCCGTTGGTTTTCCAGATTCTGGATTTGCTGGCGGAGGGCGGTGAGCGCATCCATCTCGCGATCGAATTCCTCATGGCGGTGGCAGCCGACACAGCCTTTCATCTGGTACAATTCCCGGCCGCGCGTGAGCACGGGGGCCTGTTCCAGCACGCGGTCGTGGAGATGGCATTGCACACACCCCGCTTCGCTGTTCTCCTTGGAGAACATCGGCCACGGCCAGTGGGAGTAATTCCCGTGCGCTTTTTCCGCGCTGGTGGTGGCCGATCCGTTGCCGTTGTGACAGAGCGTGCAGCCAAAACGGTTGGGATCGTGAAGCGTGAGCAAGGTCTTGTTGGGATGGCTGACGAACAGTCGCCTGCCGCCCATATCGGCGGGAGTCAAAGCGAGCGGCTCGCGGATTCCGAGATGACAGGACTCGCAGCGATCCACCAGCCCGGCTTCTGGGATGTGGATCTGTTTGATTTCGATCTGGAAGTTCTCCATTTTTCGCAGCAGGCCCTCCATCTGCCGCTGGTTGAGACCGGCCAGATGGTCGCTCAGGAATTCGCTGCGTTTCTTGCGGAGTTCCCGTACGTCCTTGGTGACGGCGGCTTGCTCGGCGACCAACTGAGCGTCGCGGGCCGTTAGCTCGGTGAAACGCCGTTCGAGCTCCTCGAAGGTGTAGCGGTCCGGGCGAAGCGGCTCGCTGCCATTGCCGGCTGGCAACGAAAGACGGAACGGCCCTTTCCGGACCTCTTCGAGGTCCTGCCGCAAGGAGTTCTTCTGGCCCGGAGTGCTGGCGTGGTCCAGCTCGTAGGAAAAGGAAGCGAGCTTGGCTCTGGCGTCCTGAAAGGGTCCCTTGATCTCCGCCAACCGCTCCCGCACGAGCCGCAACTCGCGATCGATTTCACTCGTGCGCGGAGCCGCCGCTTGTTCTGAGGTCTGGAGCTGTCGCTCGATTTCCCGGAACTCGGGCGATGCCTCCACGACCTTCTCGGTGGCGGCCCGCTCGGGCGCCATCTTTTTCAGATAAGAGGTGTAGGCCGCGACGAACTGCTTCTGGTATCGCTTCCAAGGGCGTTGGGCGAACAGTTCATCGTAGAGCGCCGCCACCAGCAACAATCCCAGAACCAGAGAGATAATGAGCACGGGCCCGCTCATCGACCGGCCCGCAATCGGGTCCGGCCGTCCGGCGGGTTTGGTTTGTTTCTGGTGCGCGGCCATAACGGCTGAGTCATTCTCTGGTGATGCCGGAATTAGATCCCAAATTCCAATCTCCAAACCCCAAACAAATTCAAAATTCCAAATTTTATCCCGGCGCGTAATCCGTTTTGGAATTTTGCTTTTTGGGTCATTGGATATTGTTTGAGATTTGGGATTTGGTTATTGGTCCCGCTTTGCGGGATGCCCGCATCGCACGGAATTTGATTGCAAAGCTCCAATGGCCATCTCCATCAAATGTTGAACCAGGGCGTGATCAGAACGTACTTGATGCGAAACAGCAGCCGCAGCAGCATCTTGACCGGAAGGCCCACCAGGATCGTAATCGCCAGGAACTGAAATATCAGGTACTGCGGCAAGCTGGTGTGCCGGTAAATTTCCCGGTTGAAGCTGGATCGGGTGACCAGCTTGTGAATGGCCCACCCCGATCCGGCGTAAAAGAGACCGACCGCCAGCAGGCCCACGATGGCCCTGGCCGCGGCGTTGGTAATCCCCAGGAGATCCGGAAGGTGCCGGTTTACTTCATAGATGACGCGCGTATGGTCCCAGGTCTGGCCGGGCCAGAACCACATCCAGCCGGGCCCGCGGATAAACGTGCCGATGAAGATCAGCAGCAGCCAAATGAAAAATCCCAGACCGAATGCCAGCAACGGCACCTTGCGCTGCCGGACCGTGTAGTAGCCCGAGCCTACCGGGTTGGCGTCGAGGTAAGGGAAAGCCATCAGCCCAACGATGATGAGCGAGGGGAGTACCACGCCCGCAAACCAGGGATCGAAGTACACCAGCATCTCCTGCAAGCCCACGAAGTACCAGGGCGCCTTGGCCGGATTCATGGTGTAGTTGGGATTGGCCGGCTCTTCCAGGGGCGCGTTCAGCCCGAGCGACCACACCATCAGCAGGGCCGTAACGATCAGGGCGGCCAAAAATTCGGTCCGGAGCAGGTAAGGCCAAACTTGCAGCTCCCGGCCCCACTCCGGCTCCGAGGGATGGATCTGGCGAGGATGGGTCTTGGCCCATTCCGGATGGCTCTCCAGTTGCGCCATGAGCCGATCGGTGGCCCCGGCTTGGCGCAGTCCATACCAGACGTAGAACGGCACGATCACCGCCAGTCCTACAATCGGGATGTTGTCGGGCTGCGAGACGATCTCCCAGATTTGAACCCAATCCATGCGTACTCCAGGACGCATCGCGGGACGGCGCGGATCAACCTTGCGGCGCCGCCTTCTCGCGTTGCGTTAGTTTTCATCGCGGCTTCCACCGCGACTTCATTTCCGAGTCCAGAATCACAGGTGCGGGACCGGAGATCCCGCGATCTTTGCGGACCCGCCAGAAGTGAACCGTCAGGAATATCGCCGCGATCACCGGGATCGAAATGCAATGCCAGATATAAGCGCGCAGCAGCGCATTGGCGTCCACGATGGAGCCTCCCAGCAAAGCAAACCGCAGGTCGTTGAACGGCGTCATGCCGAGCTGCGGACCCAGCGGCCCCTCGTGGCCGAGGAGCGGCGACGCGCGCGCCATGTTCGTCCCCACCGTGACGGCCCAGAATCCCAACTGATCGTCCGGCAACAAATAGCCGGTGAAGGAGAGCAGCAGCGTCATCACGAGCAGGGTCACGCCCACACACCAGTTGAACTCCCGCGGCTTTTTGTACGAGCCGGTCATCACCACGCGCAACATATGCAGCCACACCGTAATGATCATCAGGTGGGCGGCCCAGCGGTGCATGTTGCGCAGCAGCCGGCCGAACGGCACGTCGTGCTCCAGGTAAAGAATGTCGCGGAAGGCCTGAATCTTGGTGGGGTGATAGTAGTACATCAGCAGGATGCCGGTGAAGGTCAGCACCAGGAAGAGGTAAAAACTGATCCCTCCCATGCCCCAGGTGAAGCTGTAGCGAACCGCGTCGCGATTGATTCGGGCGGGATGCAGATGCAGGAAAACATTGGATACCACCGCCTGCGCGCGGGTGAGGGGATCGGTCCTCTCCCGCTTGAAGCGGAACACCGACTTCCATATCTGGGTTTTTTGCGGATGCCGGAGGTCTTTCCGGAGCTCCTGGAACTCTTCCCGGAGCCTTTCCAGGGGACCGGATTCGGTGGCGGTGTCTTTCTTCAACCCAGGTTTCATAACGGGCTCTTGCACCGTGCTCGCTCTCGATCAGTTGCCCCGAGCGGCAAAACTAAGAGATCACCACGTACGAGTCGGCGTCGGTGTCGAACTCGCACTTCTCGCCGGGTGAACACTTGTACAACCGGCTGGTGTCCACCACAATCTGCCCCTCGGCGTCGAGTTCTACCTGAGCGCGATCCAAGGGACGCGGCGCCGGCCCTTCAAAATTGATGCCTTCGATGTCGTAGCCGCTGCCATGACAAGGACACTTGAACTTGTTCTCCGTCTCGACCCAGTTGGGTGTGCATCCCAAATGAGTGCATCGGGCGAAAAGGACAAACAGCTTTTCCGCCCGGCGGACAACCCAGATGCGAGGGGATTGCTTGAACCGTTCGTCCACGCCCAGCGCGAAATCGGAAGCCAACCCCACGCGAAACCGGGTGCTCGGCTCAAACAGCGTCCTCGGAAAAAAGAATCTCAAGAACATCAGGAAGTTCGTCAGGAGGAATCCGGCGATCACCTTCCAAATCACGCGCCGGCGCAACCGGAACTGCCGGGACTCCTCGGTCGTATCCTCTATCTCCCCGCGATTCACCGCCCCAGCCGCCTGGGATGCTATTGCACCCGCCGCAGCCGGGGCTCCGGTTCGTTCTGCCACGCCAGTCCTCCCGTCCTAGGTCTCGCGCCCGGCCGCTTTCTGTCAGCAGGCGCACCACGCCTCGTACCTCCTTGGGTCAAATTCTTGGCAAAAAAAATACTCAGCAAGCGTAACGCCAAGAGTTGTAGCCAAGCCGGATCGTCGCGCAATAAATAGAGTTGCCCGGCGCAGGGTGTGTTGGAAACGCAGCATCCTTCCCAATTTGGAATCGCTTCAGAGTCTGTTTGATAACTCGGGATTGGGAGCCTCGGCGGCGAAAGCCGCGTTGCAGGCATAGTTGTAACCGCTCGAATGAAGTCGTGCCCTTCCGGTAAATCGAAGCTGGCACACGGACTCTGAGAGGCAATGTTGCCCGGCGCAGCCCCTCCTCTGCGCCTCAGGCAGCATTTCTGGCACCGATTGAGGAACGGGCATCCGACACTTCTGACTGCATCTCACCGGAACGTCGGAAAGCCGAATGTAGGCTGAGGAATGGGTAACTTCGGCAACAACTAAGGAAAATGCCCCATACAGATCCTAGTTTGCATGCAGCAGTCATTTGTCAACTGTGTCACCAAATCTGAACTGCTCCTAACCGTGTTCGGTCAGCAACCCTTTTCTCATTCATACCATTATAGTTTGCCTGGAATTCTGCCGACAGACCGCAGCGGATTTTGGATCGTTCTTGGCTCTTCTATCTGCTACCCGTTCTATGTTCAGAATTGTCAAAATAGCCTGATCGGTGGGTGATTTCACATTGAGGCTTGAGGAAAATGCCCCAAATCAATTTCGGTTTGCCTCCAACAGCCCTATCTCAACCGCCACTAAAACTGGCACTTCTCCGGTTTAGGAATTCGCTGAAGAGCCTCCCCCATCTCTAACCTCCCTCGTTTGGCCGCGATTGACACACTGTAACTGATTTTGCACGGGCTTTACCTTCTACCGCGTTTCCCTATCCCTGGTATCCGGCAGCCCAGACACCGCCGGGGGTTTGGCATGAGTATTGCCCGCTACCGACCGTCCACCGAAAAATGGGAAATTCCGACCGAGACTCCGATTGAAACAAGGGGGTAGTCATGCCCGTAAGAAGCGAGGCTTGGAGTGCCAACGATTTGGAAGTCAAGCCGGTGACAGCGCTAAGCATGCTGGTAAAAAAGGTGGCCTTGGGTTCCGAGTCCTTGCTGGACAGCGATTCGCCGGCCTGGGGGAAGGCTCAGGCCAAGAGGATTCGATTGGTGAACACGCCCTTGGATCGCCAGCCCAGCGAATACGTCAAGGTGGTGGGAGATAGCTGGGATTACGGGGCGACGGCCCGGTTGATGGTGAAATCGGTCTACAACGGCAAGGAGATTTTCTTCTTGTTGGAGTGGGAGGACACCACCCAGGACACGGGGTTGGAGGATAGCAACTACCTGGACGGGGCGGGCCTGTTGTTTCCACTCAAGAAGGACGCTCCCATCGACACCATGGGCAGCAAAGAAGAGCCGGTCAATGCCTGGTACTGGCGGGCCGACAAGCCGGGGGGAAGGAACATCACGGCGCAGGGGCTGGGCTCGACCCAGGAAACCGACAAAAGCCGCGCCAAGAACTACATCCTGACTCGGGCGCGGTGGAGCGAGGGGCGCTGGAGGCTGGTTGTGGGGCGAGCGCTGACCGTGGACGACACCGCGGTGCAGTTTGAAGCGGGCGGCAGCTACAAAGTGGGGTTTGCCGTGTGGCAGGGATCGAATCAGGAGCGGGCCGGATTAAAGTCCTTTTCGAACAGTTGGCTCGACCTGGAGTTGGAAGACTAACGATTAGGAGGGATCGCCATGGCAGTCAAGAGACAGGTAGCGATGGTAATGGACCTGAACAAATGCATCGGGTGTCAAACTTGCAGTATCGCCTGTAAGACTCTGTGGACGAGCGAGAAGGGGCAGGAGCACATCTGGTGGAACACGGTCAACACGCAGCCGGGAAAGGGGGCTCCGAAGGATTGGGAGGAGATGGGGGGAGGCTGGGAAAAGGATGGCAAACCCCGGCTGGGGAAGTTGCCCACGGTGAAAGAGATGGGCGGCTGGGAGTTCAACTACAACGAGATCTACAGCGAGGGCCAGGGACAATCGGACTATCTGAGACCGAAAGGGGAAACGCCGACGTGGGGAGTGAACTGGGACGAAGATGTCGGCGGGGGCTCCTACCCCAACAGCTACTTCTTTTATCTTCCTCGCATCTGCAATCACTGTGCGCATCCCTCCTGCGTGGACGCTTGTCCGCGCTCGGCGCTGTATAAGCGGGAAGAAGACGGCATCGTGGTGCTCGATCAGGAGCGCTGTGAAGGCTATCGCTTCTGCGTGTCGGCCTGCCCCTACAAAAAGATTTATTTCAACCAGGTCCAGGGAAAGTCTCAGAAGTGTATCTTCTGCTTTCCGCGCGTCGAGAAAGCGGTGGCGCCGGCTTGTGCGCGGCAATGTCCGGGACATGTGCGCTATGTGGGATGGCTGGACGATCAGGCGGCGCCCATCTACAAGCTGGTGAAGCAGTGGAAGGTGGCGGTGCCGCTGCACCCGGAGTTCGGGTGCGAGCCCAACGTATTTTACGTGCCGCCGATCGGCCCGGCGTCGTTTGACGAGCAAGGAAGATTTGCCGAGAACAAGCCGCGGATCCCGCTGGAGTACTTGAGATACCTGTTTGGTCCGGCGGTGGACGACGCGCTGCGGACGCTCGCGAGCGAGATGGCGAAAAATCGCAGGGGAGAGAAATCGGAGCTGATGGAAGTGTTGATCTCCCGGAGGTGGATCGAACAATTTGGGGAGGGCTTCAACGGCAATCCCGCTTTGGTGCAAGTGAAGATTTGAGATCGTGCGAGGGAGTTGAGGGGTTCGGTTCCAAGAAATCCAGCGCCTTCCGAGTCGGAAAGGAGGATCGGATGGAGATCAGCAGAAGGGAACTGTTCCAGCACTTTGGACAGGGCGCGGTCTGCCTGGCGGTAAGTGATTTCGTGGGCCTCAAAAGGGCATTCGGGCAGAGTGCGGGAGCCGGAGCAAGTGCAGAGGCCGACTACCGCAAATGGGAGGACCTCTACCGGGAGAAGTGGACCTGGGACAAAGTGGTCCGCAGCACACACGCGGTCGGCTGCGCCGCCGTGTGTGAATGGAATGTCTTTGTGAAAGACGGCGTGGTTTTCAAAGAAGAGCAGATCGAGCATCCCCGTTCCAAGAATCCGGAGTATCCCGACCCCGGTCCGCAGGGCTGCCAGCGAGGCGCTTGCTATTCGAATCTGATGTATGCGCCGGACCGGCTCAAATACCCTCTGAGGCGTGTGGGCAAGCGGGGCGAAGGCAAATGGATGCGGGTGAGCTGGGATGATGCCTTAACCGAAGCGGCCGACTCCATCATCGACGCCATCGTGAAAGATCAGGGCGCTCGATCCATCATGGTGGACTTCGGAGACGAGACGCCCTCGCCCTGGAGACGCCTGTATCCGATGCTGGGCACGGTACAACCCGATTGGCCAGCGACGAACGGCGACCAGCACATGGGCACCTATGCGACTTTCGGAGCCTGGGCTTTGCCGAACCGGCCCGCTTCCAAGGACCCCACCATCGCCAATTCCTCGACGCAAGACCTCAGCCAGGGAGAACTGCTTTCCACGGCGAGCGATAACCGCATTTCTTTGTTCGACGCCGATCTGATCTTCATTTGGCATTGGAACCCGGTCGTTACGCAGATTCCTTATTACAAGGAATTTTCCCAAGCGCGCTATCACGGGGCGCAGATCGTTACGGTGGCTCCGGACCTGAGTCCTTCGGCGGTTCACGCCGACTATTGGATCCCGGTTGAACCGGGCACCGATATCGCCTTGGCCCTGGGGATGTGCCAGGTGATCGTGGAGGAAAAACTCTACAAGCCCGATTTTCTCAAGGAGCAAACCGACCTTCCGTTTCTGGTCCGCGAGGACAACCAGAAGTTTTTGCGCGAATCGGATATGAAGTCGGGCGGGAAGGAAGATCAGTTCTACGTATACGATCTGAAGGCGAAAAAGACCGTAGCGGCGCGAAGGGATTCGCTGGAGCTGGGGTCGGTGGACCCGGCTTTGGAAGGGAATTATGAAGCGGAGCTAACGGGCGGCAAAAAGGTACGGTTGCGTCCGGCGTTTGACCGGCTGAAGGAGATGCTGAACCGGGACTACAAACCGGAGCAGGCGGCGGAAATCATCTCCAAGCCGTTTGCCAAAGTGCATCCGGACGTCATTCGGGAAATAGCCAGGAAAGCCGGCAAGTCCAAGGTGATGCGGATTACCACAGGCAACAATGCTTCCAAGTGCTATCACGTCGATTTGATCAATCGAAGTCTCGCTCTGGTTTTGGTCCTCAGCGGCCATGCCAAGCCGGGAGGCAGGGCGGGAGGTTTTTGGGGCACGGAGGCGCCCATTTCGACCGTCTGGGAGATCTTCCAAAACATGGAACGGCCCGGTGTGGAGGCGGGCGTGGAGGCTTACACCAAGAGAAAGGCGCTGGTGGAAGACATCATGCGAAACGATCCCACCATGACCGCCGCGATGGCTCAAAGGGAACTGGGAATTCGGGAGATGAGAAAGAAGGAAGATCACGTTCCCGGCTGGCAATGGATGTATTACCGGGCGGGATATAAGAATCGCTGGGACAAAAAGGAGTGGCACGATCCGCACTATCGGGCGTTTTCTTCGTATGTCGAGGAGGCGAACAAGAAAGGCTGGTTCGACGGGTTCATCGGCCCGGACAAGGAGAAAGTTCCGCTGCGGGATCGAGTGATCCTTTCCGCCGGGGCCAACTACTTGAGAAGGCTGACGGGGAGCCAAGTGCTATACGACGAATATACACCCAGCCTGGAAAAGATTGTCCACATCGATTTTCGAATGTGCACCACGGCCTTATACGCCGATTTACTGCTGCCCGCCGCCGGTTATTATGAGACCCACACATTCAAACGGACCGGACTTTGGCTGATGGACCAAGCAGTCGATCCGCCGGGGGAAGCGAAGTCCGACTGGGACATCGTTTGTCTGCTGACCAAGAAGATTTCCGAAAGGGCCAAGGCGCGAGGCATCGCGAAGGTCTACGACGCGAGACGGGAAGTCGACCTGGAGCTGGACAAATTGTACGACCGCTTCACCGTCAATGGGGCTTACAAGGAAGGGGACGAGGAAAAACTCACCGACATGATGTATAGCCTGATCGGAAAATTGGGCTTCTACCAGGCGGGGTTGAATCTGGAGGCGGTCCGGAAGTCCAACGGCATTCCAACGCCTGCCGCCAATCCGCCTTCCTCCACGATCGCTCCGTTCGGAGTCCCGGTGGCGAAGGACAAGCTCCCTCATCCGACCTTGACGCGCCGGATTCAGTTCTATCTGGATCACGATTGGTATATCGAGGCTGGGGAGGCGTTTCCGGTCCACCGGCCGCATCCGCTTCTGGGTGGGGACCACCCGTTCCATCAAACGGGAGGACATGGGAGGGAGTCCGTACATACGGTGTGGATCTCCAATCCTCTGATCCTGAGGCTCACGCGCGGGGTTCCTTCGCTGCTCATGAATCCGGAAGCGGCGGAACGGCTGGGGATTGCCGATTATGAAGAGGTCGAGGTCTACAACGATGCCGGTCTCTACCGCGTGCGGGTGAAGCATTCGGCGCTGGTGCGGCCCAACCAGGTGCTGATCTATCACTGCTGGGAGAAGTATCAACTCAGCAAGGGGCACTGGCAGGCGGTGAATCCTTGCACAGCCAAACCGCTGCTGTTAGCGGGCGGGTATGGACATCTCACTTACGCTCAGGGACAGTGGCAGCCGGAGACGGCTCGCCGCGGGGCCCGGGTCGACATACGGAAGATCCGGGTATGAGAAAGCCTTCACCGAGGCAATGAACTCGGGGGAGTAAAGCATTATTCATTCGCATTCTTATGATCGTATTGAGTGGGAGCGCCGAGGAGGTTCAGCCGTGATTACAGCAACAGCATCGGGTCGATTGGCAAGGGCGAGCGAGCGGGGTCTTTTTGCTCTTCTGGTACTTGGTTTCTTCACGGCGGCAGCTTGGGGGCAGGTGACCGCCTCCATGACCGGTACGGTGAAGGACGCATCCGGAGCAGTGATCTCCGGAGCGAAGCTGGCCGTAAAGAATTTAGAGAGCGGCTTGACGCGGACGGCGGAGACGGAGGCCAGCGGCAGCTTCACGGTGTCCTCGCTCCCGGTAGGCGAGTACGAGGTGAGGGCTGAAAAAGAGGGATTCCAGCGGCAGGTACGCAGCGGAATCACACTGGCAGTGGGCCAGCAAGCGGCGTTGAATCTCACGCTGGAGGTTGGAAATGTGGAGCAGCAAGTAACGGTGACGGCGGCTGCCCCGCTCGTGAACACGACGCTGAGTCCGACCTCGGGATTGGTGGGTGAGAAGGAAGTGAAAGACTTGCCGCTGAACGGCCGCAGCTTCGATCTGCTCCTGTCGCTCAACACGGGCATATCCAATTACAGCTCGAATACCCCCAATAAGACGGCTCGCCCAGGAAACGCCTTTTCGGTGGCGGGCAGGCGGCCGGAAGAAAACCGGTTTTTGATGAATGGGGTGGACTACCTGGGATCGGTTTTCACCAACCAAGCCGTGGGGCCTTACGGAGCCAGCGGACAGTTGCTGGGGGTAGATGCGGTGCGAGAATTCAACCTCGTCCAGCACACCTATGGCGTTGAGTATGGGAAGGGCGCCGGCGGGCAGGTGAGCATTGTGACCACTTCGGGGACGAACCAGTTACATGGAAGCGCCTTTGAGTATCTGCGCAACAGCGTTTTGGACGCCCGGAACTTTTTCGATCCAGGGGGTGTCCCGCCGTTCAAGCGGAATCAATTTGGAGGGGCGCTGGGCGGTCCGCTGAAGAGGGACAAACTCTTCCTGTTCGGAAATTACGAAGGGTTCCGGCAGCGATTGGGGCTCAGCAGCGTCGCGTTTGTGCCGAATGCGCTGGCTCGCCGGGGCTTTTTGCCGATTGGGCCCAACGATGCGAATGGCAGGCCCACCGTGATTCAGGTTCCCAATCTGAAGACAGGCATGTTGGGTTTTTTTGCGCTGTGGCCGGAGGCGAATGATCGGGAGTTGGGCGGTGGAGTGGCGCTCAATGTCAGCAATCCGGTGGAGAAGATTCGCGAAGATTTCGGTTTGGTCCGCTTTGATTATAACATGTCAACGGAAGATTCCTTTTCGGCACACTACCTGATCGACGATGGAGAAAAAAATACGCCCGCGATCAACCCGATTTTTATCAATATAAATCCCGCGCGCAGCCAGTTGCTCGGGTTGCAGGAAACTCATATCTTCTCCCCCACCGTTCTCAATGTTGCGACCATAGGGGTGAGCCGCGGGGATGGGAGTCTGGCAACATTGCCCACCGTATCGGTCCCCGCAAACCTGTCGTTTATTAGCGGCGTCCCTCCCGGCGTAATCTCGATTGGAGGCGGGGCGATCGGCGGCAGCACGGCGTCGGCGACGATCACGGCGTCGGGCACTTTCAAGAACACTCGCGGTGTGAAAACCGCCTTCAGTTGGTCCGACGATCTGCACATCACCAAAGGCCAGCATTCCCTGAGTGCCGGCCTTTGGATTCAGCGGGTACGGCAAAACACGACCGGACCTGCCGCGGGTAACCCGGGGAGTGTCTCCTATTCGACCTTGCAGACCTTCCTCCAAGATATCCCAACGCAGTTTATCGGAACCGTGAAAGCGACTCCCCTTGGCTTCCGCACAACCTTAGCAGCCTGGTACGTCCAGGATGAAATCAAACTCAAGCCGAACCTCAGCTTGCGGCTGGGGTTGAGAGATGAGATGACAACCGGGTGGAATGAACACACCGGCCGGTGCGCCAATTATATATTTGACGCCAACGGGATCATCATAACAGACCCGTTAATCGGTCCTTCGTGTCTGACTCAGAACAACGCGTTGGCGCTCTGGCAGCCGCGCGTTGGGCTGGCCTGGGATCCCACCGGGACTGGGACTTGGGCGGTGCGGGCTGGCGTGGGGATTTACAACGATCTCCAGGACACCCTGGGATTCCGTTTGCTTGCCAATCCACCCTTCAACGCACGAGTAACCTTGACGGACCCGATTCTTTCTTTCATTCCGATCCCCGACGGAACGCCGCCTCCGCCCAGTTGCAATGCGCAGTTGCGGGCGGCGAACCAACCCTGCTCGATCTTCTCGCCCAGTTCGGTGGATCCGAACATGCACACGCCAACCGTTCAGGAATGGAGCTTCACGGTCGAGCGCGGGATCACCAAAGACCTCATGTTTCAACTCGGTTATGTGGGGTCGCAAGCGTACCATCTTTTGGTCAGTATGGACAGAAACTCGGCGCACCCGCAGGTGTGCGGCGATCCGGCGGGATGCGTCAGCGGTGGAATTCGCGCGGCGAACCAGACGGGCCGCGTCCCACAAGGGACCACGTATATGCCGTCCACGCCTGGGCTGCGTCCCAATCCTTTCGTGTCCAACGATCAATCCTGGTTCTTTGTCGGACCCAGCAGCTACCACGGGCTGAATGTCTCGCTGGTCAAACGCGCCACCCATGGACTGACCTTTAAGGCCAACTACACTTTCGCTAAGGCTCTGGATTTGAATTCCGCGGTGGCATCCTCCGCCGGCGAGAATCAACCGCAAGCTGTGATGACTGCTTACGATCTGAAGCTAAGCAAGGGGGTAGCGGCCTTCAGCCTGAAGCACCAGTTCAACGCCAACTTCAGCTACGAATTGCCGTTTGGGCACGGCCAGCGCTGGGGCAGCGCATCGAGCGCGGTTGCAAACCAACTGATTGGGGGCTGGCAATGGAATGGCATCTTCACATCTCAGAGCGGTTTTCCCTTCACGCTTCGAGCTGGCGCGAATATGTCCGGGACAGGCGATACCACAAATCCCGACACGCCTAACCGGAATCCCGCCTTTAACGGACCGGTGATAGTAGGCAAGGTGAACCAGTGGTTCAATCCCACTGCTTTCTCGCTGCCGATTCCCGGGACCTTCGGGAATGTGGCTCGGGGGTCGTTTACTGGGCCCGGCCTGACCACCTTCGACACCTCGTTGTTCAAGAAGTTCCGCGGCAACGAGAGGTGGAGTGTGCAGTTTCGTGGGGAGGTCTTCAATATCTTTAACCACGCGAACTTTGGGGAACCGAATCAGACGGTTTTCTCGGGAAACAACATCAGCCCTTCCGCGGGGGTCATCACCTCCACGACAACGACATCACGCGAGGTGCAGTTCGCGCTGAAGCTGATTTTTTGATGCGCCCTAGCGAGGGCAGGCAGGAATACCTGCCCCACGGGACAGTTGAAGATCGGAGACACAGCCGGGGAGTTGAGAACTTCACTAGAGGCTGTTGCAAAACCTGTTTTAGCGTGTTGTAAGGGCACGGTTTTAACCGTGCCGCAAGCGAGAGGTGAAGCAAGCGGCTTCAGCCGCTGAGGGCGAAGGACGCACCTCAGGGGCTAAAGCCCCTTCTTATCTTACTGTGATCGGCACGACTAAAGTCGTGCCCTGACAGGGTTTCGAAGAGGTTTTGCGACAGCTTCTACTAAGAAATCTACGCCGTTGGATTGCCGAGGAGGATTTTATGCAGATCAGTAGGAGAGAACTTTTCAAGCACTTTGGACAGGGCGCGGTCTGCCTGGCGGTGAGTGATTTCATCGGGCTGAAGGGGGCGTTTGCGCAGAGCGCGGGGGCGAGTCTGAATCAGGAGTACGACTACCGCAAATGGGAGGATCTGTACCGGCAGAAGTGGACCTGGGACAAAATCGCTCACAGCACCCACGCGGTGGGCTGCGTGGCCCAGTGTGAATGGAATGTGTTTGTGAAAGACGGAGTGGCGTTTAAGGAAGAGCAAATCGAGCATCCGCGCGCGGCGAATCCGGAATCTCCCGACCCCGGTCCGCAGGGCTGCCAGAGAGGCGCCTGCTATACGAATAAAATGTATGCGCCGGACCGGCTCAAGTACCCCATGAAGCGTCTCGGCCAGCGGGGCGAGGGCAAGTGGATGAGAGTGAGCTGGGATGAGGCCTTAACCGAGGCGGCCGACGCCATCATTGATGCCATGGTGAAAGATGGCCCTCATTCGATCACCACCGATTTTGGAGATGAGACGCCCCAGATTTGGAGACAGTTTTACCCCATGCTGGGCAGCGTGCAATTCGATTATCCGGTGTCGAACGGCGACCAGAATATGGGTTATCACGCGACCTTCGGGACGCCGGATATGCCCGCTTCGGCCTCCATCTTCGATGCGGATCTGATCTTTATTTGGCATTGGAACCCGGTTCAAACCTTTATTCCTTACTATAAAGAATTTTCCCAAGCGCGCTATCGAGGGGCGCAGATCGTCACGGTGGCTCCTGACTTGAGTCCCTCGGCGGTTCACGCGGACTACTGGATCCCGGTGGAGCCGGGCACCGATATCGCCTTGGCCCTGGGGATGTGCCAGGTGATCGTGGAGGAAAAGCTCTATAAGGCGGGATTTCTGAAAGAGCAGACCGACCTCCCGTTCCTGGTGCGGGAGGACACTCAGAAGTTTTTGCGCGAAGCGGATATGAAATCGGGCGGAAAGGAAGATCAGTTTTACGTATATGATCTGAAGGCCAAGAAAGTGGTTGCGGCGCGCCGGGATAGTTTGGAGTTGGGGGCTGTGGACCCGGCCTTGGAGGGCCGTTATGAAGCCACTCTCTCGGATGGCAAAAAAGTTCGGGTGCGGCCTGCCTTCGATCATCTGAAGGAGATGCTGAACCGGGACTACCAACCGGAGCAAGCGGCGGAAATCATCTCGCGGCCGTTTGCGAAAGTGCATCCGGACGTGATCCGGGAAATAGCCAGGAAGGTCGGCAAGGCCAAGACGATGCTCGTGACGACCCGCTACAATTCTTCCAAAATGTATCACGTCGATTTGATCAATCGAAGTATCTCCCTGTTTGCGGCCCTGTGCGGCCATGTGAAGCCGGGAGGCAGTCCGGGGAATCCTAGGAGCGGGTGGGGGGGGATGTCGATCGAGTGGGAACTCTTCCGGCACATGGAACGGCCTGGTGTGGAAGCCGCCGTCGAGGCCTACAACAAGAGAAAAGCCCAAGTAGAAGAAGTCATGCGGAAAGATCCCACCATGACCCTGGCGATGGCGCAGAGAGAACTGGCCATTCAGGACGGGAAAGCGGGATATATCGTTCCCGGCTGGCAGTGGATGTATTACCGGGCGGGGTTTAAGGATCGCTGGGACAACCAGAAGTGGCACGATCCGCACTATCGGCAGTTTTCCTCGTATGTGGACGAGGCCAACAAGAAGGGTTGGTACGATGGGTACATCGGCCCCGATAAAGAAAAGGTCCCGGTCCGCGATCGAGTGCTGATTGCGGCCGGGGCAAACTTCATGAGGAGGCTGACGGGAAGCCAGGTCGTTCACGATCATTACGCGCCGAGTCTCGAGAAGATCATCACAATAGATTCCCGGTTGTCTACCACGGGCCTATATTCCGATTTAGTGCTGCCCTGCGCCGGCTATTATGAGCAAACCACCGTGAGACAAAGCAACAGTTTCCTGCTCGACAAAGCGGTGGATCCGCCTGGAGAGGCGAAGTCGGACTGGGATATCGTTTGTTTATTGGCCAAGAAGATTTCCGAAAGGGCCCAGGCGCGAGGCATCGCGAAAGTCCACGACAGCAGGCGAGGCATCACGCTGGAGCTGGACAAATTGTACGATCAGTGGACCATCCAGGGAGGATACAAGGAGGGCGAGGAGGAAAAACTCGCCGACATGATGTACCAGGTTGGAGGCAGGCTCGGCTTCTTCCAGCAAGGGTTGGATTTGGACGTGGTAAGAAAATCGAATGGAATTCCTCCGCCTGCCGCTTCCCGCGCGCCGGTCACGTCAATTCCGGGAGGCGCCGTGGCGAGGGAGAAGCTTCCCCATCCCACCCTGACGCGCCGGATGCAGTTCTATCTGGATCACGACTGGTATATCGAGGCGGGTGAAGCGTTGCCGGTCCACCGGCCGCATCCGCTGCTGGGCGGCGACTATCCGTTCCATCAAACGGGAGGCCACGGCCGGGAGTCCATCCATACCATGTGGATCGCCAATCCCCTGATCCTGCGGCTCACACGAGGAGTTCCATCGCTGCTGATGAATCCGGAAGCGGCGGAGCGGCTGGGGATTGCCGACTACGAAGAGGTCGAGGTTTATAACGACGCTGGTCTTTACCGCGTGCGAGTGAAGCATTCGGCGCTGGTAAGGCCCAACCAAGTGGTGATCTATCACTGCTGGGAGAAGTATCAGCTCAGCAAGGGGCACTGGAATGCGGTGAACCCGTGCGTCGCCAAACCGCTGCTCTTATCGAGCGGCTATGGACACATGACCTATTCCGCCGGGGGCGGTTGGCAGCCGGAGGTGGCTCGCCGAGGGGCCCGGGTCAACATAAGAAAAATCGTATGAGAAAACTCGTCTCCGAAGTAGAAGGTCTGGAGGGTGCGGCGGAGGTCGGAGCCTCCGCTCGCAGTCAGTTGTACCTGCTCTTTTCCGATAGCTTCCACGTACCGGATGAAGAGTTTTACACCGATGTCCGGAGCGGGAAATTAGGAGGCTGGATTCGAGACGCCCTGGAGCGGCTTCCCTATGCGCTGGATGGGAAAAACAGTGTCGAGCTGTTGAAGGCCGAGGGGGACTATCCGGAATTCAACGCGGAATTCATGCGACTGTTTGAAGTCGGGCTGCCGGGTCCGAAGTGCCCCTTGAATGAGACACAATACCTCGGCGGACAGGCCACTGTTTTCGAAGACTTGGTGCGATTTTACAACTTCTTCGACCTCAGTGCGGCTCAGGCCAGGGAGCTGCCGGATCATTTGAGGATCGAGCTGGATTTTATGCACTTCCTCACGTTTAAGGAGACGGAGCGATTGCACGGCGGGTTGGATGCTGGATCGTTTGTCAGGGCGCAAAGGGACTTCTTAGAGAGGCATCTGAGCCGGTGGGCCCCGCTGCTGCGTCCAAAGGCGGAAGAAGCCGCCGCATTGGATTTCTTTCAAGGCCTCACCGGGTTGCTCGAGGGGTTTATCTGTTGCGAGTGCGCGTTTTTGCGGGGATAGCACGTCGAATCCGGGTCGTGATCAAAGGACCGCAACAGGAAAATGAATCGGGAGGCGGGATAGTAGCGGCAGGGGAAGGAACCGGGCCTTCCAGAAATCATCACAGAGGCAGGAAACGTGAAACAGATGAGTAATGGGTGGTACTTCGTTGCGGGCCTCTTGTTGGCGGCTTGGTTTGCGCCGTCTGTTTTCGATCGCGCCAGTGCTGGTTTCGCGGCCTCGCCAATGGCGAACTCCGAGGGCGGTGTGTTGACGGGGACGGTTCGGCTGACTACGGGCGCAAAGAAAGACGAAAACACGGTGGTGTATCTCGAAGGCGTCACGGGCGCCTATGGAGCCCCCGAACAACCGGCCGTGCTGGACCAGAATCACGAAACGTTCGTCCCGCATCTTGTTCCGGCTCAAAAGGGCCAGACGGTGAAGTTTACCAATAGCGAACCGGTCAGCCATAATGTGCACGTTTTCAAGGGAGCCAGAACCTTAGTGAACGTGGTCCATTTCAAGGGGCAGGATCACGATTGGATTCCGCCGCGAGCCGGAGAGTATGAAGTCCGGTGCAACATCCACCGCGAAATGTCGGCCTTTCTTCTCATATTCGAGAACCCTTTTTTCGCGACGGTCCGGCAGGAAGGCACCTCGCCCTCGCCATTCAAGATCGAAGGAATTCCCGAAGGCGCCTACACCGTGGTGGCCGTGCGAGACATCAAGGGGACGCTGACAAGACAGGAGCAAAAGGTAACCATCAAGCCAAAGCAAACCACCACTGTTAGTTTGACCATTCCGGACTAACAACATCCGATCGCCAAGGAGGAGGATTTTATGGGACTCACCCGGAAGGCTTCAGGATATTGGAAGAGCAAGGTGTTTGCGGTGGCGCTGCTACTAGTCTTGCCTCACCTGGCGGAGACCGCTTGGGCGCAGGTGACCGCTTCTCTGACCGGCGCCGTGAAAGATACCTCGGGAGCAGTCGTGCAGGGAGTGGCCGTTACCATCAAGAACTTGGAGAGCGGATTGACGCGCACGGCAGAGACTGACGCCGGCGGCAGCTACATTGCGCCCTCGCTCCCGGTAGGCCAGTACGAGGTGAGTGCGGAAAAACCCGGATTCAAGCAGCAGATTCGGCGCGGGATCACGCTGGTGGTGGCGCAGCAGGCCGTGGTGAATCTGACGCTGGAGGTGGGAGATGTGGCGCAGCAAGTGACGGTGACGGGGGAGGCCCCGATCGTGAACACGACGCTGAGTCCGACCTCCGGATTGGTGAATGAAAAGGAAGTGAAAGATTTGCCGCTGAACGGGCGCAGCTTCGATCAGCTTTTGACGCTCAACACCGGCACAACCAATTACACCGCCAATTCCAGCCGCGCGGCCTTTTCCGTAGCGGGCCGGCGGCCGGAAGAAAGCCGGTTCTTGCTCAACGGAGTGGATTACGTCGGAGCCAACGCTCCCGGCCAGCCGGTGGGGCCAACCGGGGCCAGCGGTCAGTTGCTGGGGGTGGATGCGGTGCGGGAATTCAACGTGGTGGCGCACACCTATGGCGCCGAGTACGGAAAATTTGCCGGCGGGCAGGTTAGCATCGTCACCTCCTCGGGGACGAACCAGTTGCACGGAACTGCGTTCGAGTATTTGCGCAACAGCGTTTTGGACGCCCGGAATTACTTCGATCAGCCGATCGGCCTGCGCATCCCGCCGTTCAAGCGAAATCAATTTGGAGGAGCGCTGGGAGGTCCGCTGAAGCGAGATAAGATGTTCCTGTTCGGCACGTATGAGGGATTTCGGCAGCGCTTAGGCGTGAGTGCTGTTGCGGTAGTACCGGACGATCAGGCCCGGCAGGGCCGCCTGCCCGATGCCTCCGGTGTTTACGCTCCGGTTCCGAATCTAAAAACGGGAATGCTGCCGTTTGTTCAGAATTTCTGGCCCGCGCCGAATGCGGCGGTTTTGGGCGGTGGACTGGCGCTCAATATCAGCAATCCGCCGCAGCAGCTTCGCGAAGATTTTGGCTTGGTCCGCTTTGACTACAACGCCTCCGTGAAGGATTCCTTTTCAGCCAACTACCTGAAGGACGATGGAGAAAACGATCTCCCGCAGCCCAACCCCAATTTCATCGCCATCACTCCTCAGAGCAGCGAACTGATCGGCTTGCAGGAAACACACATCTTCTCCCCCACCGTTCTGAACGCCGCGACTTTGGGTTTCACCCGGGCCTTTATTAACAGCGGTACGCTCCCCGCGGTGCCGATTCCGGCAAACTTGTCGTTTATTGCCGACCGCTCCCCCGGCACCATCTCGATCGGAGGCGGGATCAGAGGCTCCGGAACGTCGGCCAGCATCACCAACGCGCCCGGCAACGCCGCCACGCGGAATGTGAGGAACTTGTTCAGCGGGTCCGACGATGTGCGCCTCATCCAGGGCCGCCATTCCTTGAGCGCAGGCTTCTGGTTTCAGCGGATACAGCAAAACATGAACGGGACGACCGGAGGCAGATCGGGAAACCTGAGTTATCCGAGTTTGACGGCATTTCTCCAAGACCTCCCCACGCAGCTCTTTGCGAACGTGTTACAAACTCCTCTGGGTTTCCGCACCGCGGAAGCAGCTTGGTACGTTCAGGACGAAATCAAGCTCAAGCCGAATCTCACGATGCGGCTGGGATTGCGGGATGAGATGACGACGGGGTATAACGAAGCGACGGGCCGATGCGCCAATTATATCTTTGACACCAACGGGGTCATGATCTCAGACCCCCTCGTGGGTCGGTCCTGCCTGACGCAGAATAACGCCTTGGCGCTATGGCAGCCGCGCTTGGGCATCGCGTGGGACCCGATGGGCAAAGGGACGTGGGCGGTACGGGCGGGCATCGGGATTTACAACAATCTCCAGGACACCCTGGCATGGCGCTTGAATCTCGATCCACCCTACAGCGGGCGGATTACCTTCACCGACCCCGTTTTGTCGCTGATACCGCTCTCGCCGGCGTCGGGACTTCTGCCCAATTGCAATGCGCAGTTGCAGGCGGCCAAGCAACCCTGCGCGATCTATGCTCCCGGCGGAGTGGAGCCGGGCCTGCACACGCCCACGGTTCAACAGTGGAGCTTCACGGTAGAGCGGCAAATCACGAAAGACATCATGCTACAACTCGGCTACGTAGGCTCGCAGGCCTACCACACTCCGTTGGTGATCGATCGCAACACGATCCGTCCACAGGTGTGCTCGAATGCGGCGGGGTGCCCGAGTGGCGGGACGGCTGGAGCGAGGGCCGTGGTGCCCCAGGGAACTACGTTCATTCCTCCTGGCACTCGTCCCAATCCCTATCTGGCCAATAGTGTTTCCGAGATGTTCGCGGGAAACAGCAACTACCAATCGTTGAACGTGACGCTGGTCAAACGCGCCAGCCGGGGACTCTCCTTCAAGACGAATTATACCTACGCTAAGATTCTGGATTTGAATTCCATGATCGGCTCTTCGAACGGCCTGAACGAGCCGCAGGATATATTGAATCCGTATGATCTGAGCAAAGACAAGGGAGTGGCAGCCTTTAGCATCCGGCACCAGTTCAACTCCAGCTACAGCTATGAGCTGCCGTTTGGGAGCGGGCAGCGATGGGCCGACGGCGCCAGTGGAGTGACGGAAAAGCTGATTGGCGGCTGGCAATGGAACGGCATCCTCACAGCGCAGAGCGGTTTCCCCTTCACGCCGCAAGTCGGCACAAACATCTCCGGTTCGGGCGATGCGAGCAGTCTCGACGTGCCCAACTGGAATCCGGCGTTTTCCGGGCCGGTGATTGCAGGCAAGGTAAACCAGTGGTTCAACCCCAAAGCCTTTTTGTTGCCAACCGCCGGCACCATCGGAAATGTGTCGCGCGGGTCGTTGTTTGCGCCGGGCCTGATGACTTTCGACACTTCGCTGTTCAAGAAGCTCAGCCTCAACGAGAGATGGAGCTTGCAGTTCCGGGCCGAGGCCTTCAACCTCTTGAATCGCGCCAACTTCAAGAGCCCGAATGCGGCCGTCTTTTCGGGAACCAGCATTAGTCCTTCCGCGGGGCTTATATCCGGAACGGCCACGACCGCGCGGCAAATCCAGTTCGCGCTGAAACTTATGTTCTAGTATGGAAAAACCGGCTCCGTAGGTTGATTGTAGCGCGTTGTTTTTCTCTGGCAAGGGGAAAGCAGCGCGGGTGGCGGCCGAGGCGAAGATCGCGACGGTTGATCACTCTAGTATTCGCGGGTCCTGGTGGCCGCATGCACGTGATCCGTCGGGAGCTGCCTCGGACTAGAAACGCGGGTTGGGCTTTCAAGGCTTGCCGCATAAAACAAATGAGGATTCTCCTTTTCGTCAACCCCTCGACCGCCGCTGGCACTCTCTGTCTCCTGGGCTGTGTTTCTACTCGTAACGGGGATAGAGGCTCAAGCAGCCTGATGCTGCTGTGCAGCCTCGGTTCTGGTTCCAATGTCCCAGACAAAGCCGAGCAGCTCGCGACCGATGGCGGTGACGATCTGCGGCTTGTTCTTTCCTTTCTCCAGCAACTTTCGGTAGCGTTTGTGCAACCGGTTCTGCGCCTTCCAAGCGACCTCTTTGACTTCTTCGGCGACTTCCTGCTGGCGTCGGAGCAAATAGCCGCCACACCAAGGCCGGAACTGATAAGCCCAGGCTGCTTCGACGATCACGCGGCGGAGATGGGCGTTGCCGGTTTTGGTGATGCTGCCTTGGATCTTGCGCGAGCCGCTGGAGTGCTCGCTGGGAACCAAGCCGCTGTAACCCATCAGTTGACGAGCGCTGCTAAACCGCGAGATCGGTCCCAGCTCCGCGACCAGGGTCACCGCCGCGATGTGGGCGATGCCTCGAAGGGCCTGCAGCGCCTCCACCACAGCGCTCATGGCCGGGGGCAGCGAGGAGGCCACTTCCTGGATGGCTTGTTCCAAACGCTCGATGCGGGCTGCGACATGCTCCACTTCATGGACGGAATCGGCGAGCACGATTTCCTGGGCGGGTTGGTCGAAATGGACTTTGGTCTTGATCCATTCCAGGTGTTGCCGCGTCCAGGGGGATTTCCTGCTCTCGGGACGCCGCCAGCCGTGCCGCAGCAAAAACTTTCCCAGCCGATGCCGTGCGCGAAGTTGATCTCTCTTGGCTGCTTCGCAAGCGCGCACCAAGTCCCGCAGCGCCTCGTGGGCGGCGTCGGGCACCCATACCGCGGTCCAGTCTCCGGCGCGGTGGCAACGCGCCAGTTTGGCGGCGTCCCGCCGGTCCGTCTTCACGCGATCTCCCGACTTCACCGGCACCAGGGTGGGCGCCACCACATCGCAGGGCACGCCCAGTGACGAAACCAAGGCCCGCGAATTCCTCGAAAAGCAGCGATGGCCGGACGGTCCAGAATGCCCGCATTGCGGACTGTGCGGGGAAGCCTATCCCCTGAAGCCCACGGAGAACGGAAAGACTCACGTCCGCAAAGGCGTGTGGAAATGTGCCGGATGCCGAAAGGAATTTACTGTTACAGTCGGAACGATCTTTGAAGACAGTCATATTCCGCTTAACAAGTGGCTCTTGGCATTCCATCTTCTTTGCTCCAGCAAAAAGGGAATGAGCGCTCACCAACTTCATCGGATGCTCGGAATCACCTATAAAAGCGCGTGGTTCATGGCGCATCGAATTCGACACACAATGACCCAGGAGCCGTTATCATCAAAGCTCGAAGGAATAGTAGAGGTAGATGAAACCTATGTCGGCGGCAAGCCGCGTCACGGCATTCCACAGTCTACAAAGCCAGGACAGAGGCCCCAAGATCATTACAGCCCGGATCGCAAGGCGGCAGTTGTTTCCGTTTTGCAGCGTGGGGGGCGGGTCCAGTCTCGGCACGTCGAACACGTCACGGCAAAGAATCTGAAGCCGATCATCAATCAAATGGTAGCCAAAGACGCGCACGTGATGACGGATTCCTCTACGGTTCTGGAAAGCGTCAGCATGGGCCGCAAGCATTCCCAAGTGAACCATTCCGCCAAAGAATATGTGCGCCGTGAAAACGGCGTGTGTATTACTACAAACGGAGTGGAAGGATATTTCTCTATCCTGAAGCGGGGAGTAAACGGAGTTTACCACCACTGGAGCAAGCAGCACCTTCATAGATATTTGAGCGAGTTCGATTTCAGGTATAATGCGCGTGACGTTTCCGATGGAGAGAGAGCACAACTCGCTTTGCAGGGAACGCGCGGAAAGAGGTTAATGCTCCGGGACTCAAAAAGCATTGCCTGAAAAATTAAAGCCGTGACTCTGAATCACGGCTCAAAAAACTCGGCATTTAATTGCGGCCCGCGTGGTGCGGCCAACACTGCACGCGATCTGCCTACCCAAAGTGTATCACAGGGAGGCCGATCATGAGCACGCCAAATTTTGCCTACATAAATTCCGAAGTCGTCAGTTGGGCACGGCAGCGTGCCGGACTTTCCGTAGGAGAATTAGCTGCTAAATTAAAAGTTGCCGAGCACATAATCGGCGATTGGGAAAGTAGCGCGGGACTCCCAGCTTTCAGTATTGCCGAAAAACTTGCCGAAGAACTGCACATCCCTTTCGGATATTTATTTCTTTCCAAGCCCCCTAAAAACGAAATACAAATTCCAGATTTGAGGACTGTTGGAAGCCGACAGCCTTCCGGCTTGAGCATTGATTTTCTCGATGCATTGAAAAGTTGTTTACTGAAGCAGCAATGGTATAGCGAGTATCTTCAATCCGAAGGCAAAAAACCACTCTCCTTCCCAGGAAGCATGACAATGGCCGATGGGCTAGATGCAGTTGCTGACGAAATTACAACCACGCTTGGAATTCATGATGGGCTGCGGGACGAAGCTATTAGTTGGGAGCAGTTTAAGGGAAAACTCGTTGAAGCGGCAGAAAAGATCGGAATACTTGTTATGCAAAGCGGCGTAGGAGCCAATAACCTTCGACCGCTCTCTGTAAAGGAGTTTAGGGGATTCGCAATTATGGATTCCTTTGCTCCCCTCGTATTTATCAACAGCAAAGATGCGGGCGCTGCGAGAATTTTTACCCTGATTCACGAACTGGCCCATTTGTGGATTGGCAAGAGTGGAATTTCCAATCCGGAACTCAGAAAACGGGCTAACGAACAGCCAAACGTCATAGAACGCTTTTGCAATAAGGTCGCCGCCGAAGTTCTTGTTCCAAAGAGGGCAATTCTAAAACGATGGAATGCTGATCGGCCTATTTATGAAAACGTTCAGACCCTCGCTAGATATTTTCGTGTGAGTAGATACGTCGCGTTGCGACAGGCATATGAGCAGGATTTGGCCACAAAAGAGGAATATCTTTCTTTCCTCGACACGTATCCTAGCGTTTGGAAAGCGGTGGATTCCGATACAACCGGCGGTAGCTTTTACAATACTTTCTTCGCGCGCAATAGCAAGAGAGTTGTGAGAGCGGTCGTGAAAGCACTCGGTCGGGAGCAGATAACTTACCTGGAGGCTTCCAAATTGTTCGGAGTGAAAATAGGGACTGTAAAGACGATAGCCGAACGCTTTGGACAGTAAATGCGCGTGCGGAAATTCTGGCTAGATGCCAACGTATTCATTCAAGCAAAGGATGGCCTCTTCTCTTTCGAGATAGCCGGTCCATTCTGGAGCTTTTTGGATGAACAGGCAAAAGCTGGAAGGATAAGGAGTTCGCTAAAAATATATAAGGAAATCCTGACGAAGGAGCACAGCGAAGACGATTTGGCAAAATGGATAAAGCCGAGGAAAACAGGAAAGCTTTTTGTTGATCCCGCGAAGCATAAAAACGTGCAAGAACATTACAGTAAGATCGCTGATTATGTGATGAATAAATATGAAGTGAACCAAGCCGAAATTGCCGATTTTACCCGCTGAAGTTCGAAGACGTGATTACTGACGTGCTAAAGGTCAAGCCTCCGAAAAAGAAAAACGTAAAACAGGGCGAGAAAAGAGGCAGAGATGGCAAGCGGTGACTCTTCTGAAGGAATTGTGACTTTTCTATTGGTCTGTGCGGTGATCTATAGCATTTGGGCCGTTTGGGAATCAGCCGAGGGTTGCTTCTTGGCCGATCAATTCAATTATGTAACGAGCCGATGCGCCTTACAGCATCTACAAAAACCAAACTGCAATTCCGAACAGGACATTCTCGCGGTAGATGAGATTACCGATACTAGCTTTAACGATGAAAAACATAATCGCGTGGAAGCGCGTTCGGTTATCTATCAATTCAAGAAACGTCCGCTTAATGGACCAGTCTCGGCTGAGGTGTGGCTCTGCAACGAATGCCCGTCTGAAGTCTCGTACCGGCTGGAGAAGCAGTCAGGCGTCCCCGTGTCCCATCTTGATGCCTGATTGGAGGTAACTGGCATCAGGAATGCTGAGAAGTTTTTGATAGGGACGGCATGGGTTCGCCTAGAGAATTCATGTGATGGGTATCGTACAAAAGCCGGATGATAAGGAGAACATTATGAGGTTCTTTTCAAAGCCACTTGCCATATCCTTGCTTCTGCTTACAAGCATCGGCGCGAGCTTTGCGCAGGACTATGGCGCAAAAGAAGATGCGAAAGAAGCTGGCCGCGATGTCAAGCATGCTGCCAAAAAGACGGGGAGCGCAGTGAAGAAGGGAACGAAGAAGGCTACCCACAAAGTCGCTAAGAAAACGCGGCAGGGCGCTGAGAAGGTAGAGGAAAAGACCCGGCCATAGTGGATCACAAAAACATCGTATTGGGCGGTCCTCCTCCACGGCCTGATCGTGAGATAGAACTTGCAACCCAGGGAGATCGGAATGGCGAAACTTTTTGTTGAACGCAGTGAGGCCCACAGAACAGAACGTAAGGTGCGGCAGGATAGGCCAGAGCGCGATAACCACACGATGGATATCGAAATTTATCGCAACAAGCTATTAGCGAAAGAACGAGAATTGTTGGATGATCTTAGGCGCAGCGGCCTTTCCGGGCGTGAGGAATCTGCCGGAGACCCCCTTGATACTATCGACGAAAGTGTTTCTTCGCTGCACAAGGAAATTGCATTCGCGCAAGCGGATCGCGATGCGAAACTACTTAATCAAGTCCGCGCGGCACTCCAGCGAATAAGCCAAGGCACTTACGGTCAGTGTCTAGAGGATGGAGAAATAATAATGGAGGCTCGCCTTCATGCGGTGCCGTGGGCATCTTATTGCGTGAAGCACCAGGAACTTCTCGATATGGTCGTAGGCGGCAACCTGATTGCGGCGTAATTTCAGTCGTCAGTGCTCAGCCCCTGGGAAATTGGATTGTGCCAACTGCCGATCACAACGCATTTCTTCAACTGCAAAGGTACTGAGGAGAACCTACGCTAGGCAGCCATTTCGTTGACACGCATAGCGGGGACGGTTAGGCTCCCAGGCGGGATGGTGGGCGTACTTTGCAGCGTCCGCAGGTCCTCATACACCTTCGCGTATTCCTTCATCGAACGCTCCGTGTTGAAGACTACTCCGTTCTGTCCGATCGCGATGCGCATCCGGCGTACCCACTGGTCTGGATCATTGAACTCCGGCAAGATGTGCTCGCTCAGGACCCGGTATAGGGAGTTGGCATCGGCATCATCGTTGTTGAGGCCGTCGCCAAAGGTCCAGCCGGCTTCGTGGTTGGCCTCGGCCCACCAGCCATCGTCCGTGGAGCAATGCAGCACTCCGTTGAGCGCCGCTTTCATTCCAGACGTGCCCGAGGCTTCATAGCCGACCAGAGGGGCATTGAGCCAAACATCGCAACCGGCGGTAATGAGCTTACCGGTATGCATCGAGTAGTTATCGAGAAATATCACCGGGATCTTGCCCTTGAGCTTCTCCGCAGCCTCATGAATGCTGTGGATGATTCGCTTGCCGGGTTCGTCCTGCGGGTGTGCTTTCCCGGCGAAGACGAGCTGCAATTTCCCGTTCCCAATCTCAAGCAGGCGCTCGATGTCATGAAAGAGAAGACTACCCCGCTTATAGGTCGCATAACGGCGTGCAAAGCCGATGGTCAGTATGTTGGGGTGAAGGGTCTGTCCTTTCGTGCTGACGTAATTCAGCATTATGAGTTTGGCACGGCGGTGCGCGGCTAAAATCTGATTTCGGGGAACCTCGGCTACCTTCGCTAGAGCCGCAGGGTCGGCGCGCCACTCCGGAACCAAACGATCATATAGATGCTGGAACGGCGCGGATGTCCAGGTATAGGCATGAACGCCGTTCGTAATTGCCTCAATATCATTGCGGGAAAACATGTTACGCGTTACCGCGAGGTGCAGCTTGGATACCGCGTTCCGAAAACCGCTAGTGTTCATCGCCAGCAGCGTCATGTTCAATTCTTGCCCGCCAGACAACGCTTGAATGACATTCTTGATCCTTTGCGGGAAGTAGCCGTTCACCACCCGGTCAACAGTCTCGCGGCAAAAATGGTCGTGTCCCGCCGCAACGGGAGTGTGGGTGGTGAAGACCACCCGCTGCTTGATCTCCTCCAACGATAATCCTTCATTGAGCATCTCGGCCATCACGAAGGCGCCATGCCCTTCGTTGATGTGGTAGACATCGGGATGCTCACCCAGGGCCTGCAGCATCTTCACACCGCCAATGCCCAGCACGAGCTCCTGCTTGAGCCGATACTCCTCGTCAGATCCATAGAGGTAGCCGGTGATTCGCTTGTCCGCTTCCGAGTTGCCTTCCACGTCTGTGTCGAGCAGATATCCAGGGAAAATATTGCCATTGCGCCCTTTCAAGAGGTAGCGCCAGCCACCCACATTGACGGTCCGATCTTCAATGTGGACCTCGACCACGTGCGGGAGCTTGGTCATGTGTTGAGAAGGATCGTAGTTATCATAGTGCTCCATCTGCCATCCATCCCGTAACTCCTGGCGGAAGTAACCCAAACGATAGATGAGGCCGACAAACGCTCCCTCCAATCCCAAGTCAGCCGAGGACTTCATCATGTCACCGGCCAGGATGCCGAGTCCGCCGGCAAAAATAGGAAGCGAATCGTCGATGCCATACTCCATCGAAAAGAACGCGAAGTTTGGTCTCCTCATGGGTCCTTCCGGAATCGGACTTCTTCCCGACATTGAGCGTCACAAATCTCAGTGCAATTACGATGCCCACTTCGACGTAGGCGGAGTACCCAAACCACGACGAAACGGCCGCGAGAGAAGTATCACGCTGAGAACAGCAAGGGGCTGGTGCCAATCCCCCAAACCAGAATCTCTCACCGGACCTCCAGCGCCTGGAGCGGATAGAGCACGCGGTCGAAAGCTGAATTATATTTTCTCCCGAATCGGTTTTTGGCGACCGGCACATGCAATAGCTTACACATGACAGCCAGATTGCTCTTATGCCATAGGCGAGGTGCAAGACCTCCAGGAGTTCCGGCGCACAGACCCGCGTTCAGCTGGTCTTGGTGAAGTCAAATGTATACCGGGTAGCCTTTGGCAGGGTTGAAGTGGAACGCCCAAACCTTTCAGTGGAATCCTTTTTCCTATAGATGGATTTTGGGATTGTGAACTTTTGAGTTGCATTGAATCCTTACGAATCTTAAATCCGATGACGCCAGCTATATTCAGCGAGTTTGAAGCTGAAGAATGTTGCCAATTCGAAAAGTAGAGCAAATGCTCTTGCAACTCGACTGTCGAAGCGCAACGCACTGTTAAGGCGATCCGCCTCGCGATGCCTTTGCGCAGTGCTGGATCACTGCCTTCAAAAAAGCTCGCGATACGGACGACACCAAACCAACGCGATATTTCTTGACAACGAAATCAAATTGCAGTATACCGGCCACAGAAGAACAGTTCTGGCGGGCTGGCGGCAATGCAGGGGAGAAAACCAATGGGCAAAACAATTGTCCTGTGTGTCTGCGTGTCTGAGTGTCGGCGCTGGCGCTCACCGTGACCACGCTGGGCATCTCTCAAACCGCCAAGGACACTCTGGACGGGGTTGTGACGGATCAAAGCGTCGCGGTGCTTCCGCAAGCGCAACTGACTATAATCAATGGCGCCACCGAAGCAGAGCGAGAGGTCACCGCGGATACAGCGGGCCCGGTTCGTGGTTTCGCAACCGCCCCCGGGGCCGTACGACCCGACCGTCATCGCGCCTCGGAATTGCGGCCTTGGTGCGCCGAGGGTAACACCAAGTATTTGATCTTCTTGTTTTTTTCCTAAGCGGAATTTTTGGTCCGAAGTTGTTAAACGGGAGCGGAAAGCATTTCGACATTGGCAAGGCGCCGATCGTCCTGCACCGCACCGGAGACCCAAAAGGAGTCGCAAATGAAAAAACAAAACCATTGGAGAAAGGGATTGGTCTGCTGTTTGTTCTTAGGCGGCGTTTTGGCAGCCCAGGTCACCACGGGAACGATTCTGGGAACGGTGCGGGATTCCACCGGCGCGGTGATTCCCGGCACCACCATTCGCGTGACGAACACGGAAACCGGCACGGTGCGGACCGTGACAACCGATGCGGCCGGGCATTACGCCGCGCCGCAGCTCGGCGTCGGGCGGTATGAAGTGACTGCGGTAGCCTCCGGATTCCAATCCGTGGTGCGCAACGGAATTGATTTGACGCTGGGCCGCGAAGCGGCTGTGGATTTCACCCTCCAGGTTGGCTCCGTCTCGGAACAGGTCACCGTGACCGGCGAAGCTCCCTTGGTCGAGGCCACCAACGCCACGCTCTCCAACCTCGTCAGTGAGAAGGCGATGCGGGAACTGCCGCTGAACGGCCGCAGCTTCACGGACCTCACCGCCATGTCTCCGGGCGTAGTGACGGAGCTGGGAGTTCCTTCCGGGGTGTTTCAGGGAGGCGGACGCATGGTGATCAACGGAGCACGTCCGCAGCAGAGCCTGTATTTGCTGGACGGGACTGACATCGTGAGTCCCTACTCCAACGTGGCGCCGGTGAGCGTGATGAACCAGACGCTCGGCGTCGACACCGTCCGCGAGTTCACGGTCATCCAGAACAACTACGGCGCGCAGTATGGCCGCGCCATCGGCGGCGTGATCAACGCGGTGACGCGAGGCGGGACCAACGACCTCCATGGGAGCGCCTTTGAGTTCCTGCGCAACGACAAGCTCGACGCCAAGAACTTCTTCGACGTACCGGCCAACCCCATTCCCCCGTTCAAGCGCAATCAGTTTGGCGGTACGGTTGGCGGTCCGGTGAAGAAGGCCCATACCTTCTTCTTCTTCTCTTACGAGGGGCTGCGCCAGAGCTTGAGCACCACGGACCTGGGAACCGTGCTGAGCGATGAAGCGCGCCTGGGACAGATCACGGGATGCCCGGCAGGCAGAAGAGACTGCACTCGAGCGGAGCGGATTATTTCCGAGACCGTAGCGGTGAACCCGAACGTGGTGCCGATTATCAACATCAGTCCGCGCGGCAACGGGCGGTATCTCAACGACGGCATCCAGGAGTTCTTCGACAGCCGCAAGCAGCCCGGCCGCGAAAATTATTACATGTACCGCATTGACCAGAAGCTCGGCCAGAACGACACCCTGTTCGGAAGGATGGTGATTGACAAGAGCAGCAAGGAGCTGCCCGACTCGCAGTTCTTGCCCGACGGGCGTCATACCTCGACCAATGACCGCGGATTTTACAGTTATCTGACGCTGGAGTGGACGCGGGTGTTTTCTCCCACGGTGCTCAACAGCGCCCGCTTCGGGTTTGCGCGCAACAACAACCAGCAGTGCATGTGCATCGAGGGAACCAACCAGAACGCGGACGACTTCCCGAACCTGCCCCGCCAGTTGCAGGTGATTCCGGGAATGGCCTGGGGGGGGCCGTGGGGAGTACCCGGAGTGCTGGTTCCCGGCGGGCATAACGGACCGAATCCCGGCCTGACCTCCAGCGGCGGCAACGGCGCCGATCTCGATGACCCGTTGACGTTCATTGACAATACCTTCAGCTATTTCGACTCGCTGCGGCTCACTCGCGGCCACCATTCGTTCGAGTTTGGCGGCGACGTGCGCCGGTATCAGGAAAATGAGATTCCCACGGTGTGGGGTCACGGTCAGACGTCGTGGTTCGATCCGCTCCGAAACTTTCTGACGGCCGGGACCTGCGCCGGGTGCCGCGGCATCAGCACGATCGTCGCTACCGGGCTGACGAAGCCTCCGGACAACAACCGTGGCTGGCGACAGACGTACGGCTCCTGGTATGTCCAGGATGACCTCCAGTTGCGATCGAACCTGACGCTAAACCTCGGCCTGCGGTGGGAACGGGTGACCGGCCCCATGGAAGTCAACGGCAAGGCCGCCACACTCAAAGACATGCTGCGAGACAACAAATGGACCGAGTTGGGCAAGAAGGCGCTATTCGATCCGCGCAATGAAATGAAAGGATTCACTCCGCGTTTCGGCTTTGCTTACAGCCCGGATCAGAAGACCTCGGTGCGCGGCGGGTTTGGCGTCTTCAAGGAAATCCCGCTCGAATACCAGTTCCAGTTGGCCATCTATTATCCACCCTATGCGGAGCGGTTGCAGTTCCGCAACGTTACCAAGTGGCCCGACCCGCTCGGCGGACTGGATCCGTCCCGGGCCACCCGCGCACCGCAACTGATCGCCCCCGATTTCAAATACCCTTATGCATATCAGTGGAATTTTGGGCTGGAACGGCAGCTCGGCAGCCGCTGGGTCGCCAAGGCCACTTACATTGGAACGCGAGGTTTGGACTTGGTCGCCGTCATCGATCAAGTGCAGCCGGCTCTTTCAAAAGACGCCCAGGGACGGTTGTTTACCGCGCTCAATGCACCCTCCGTCAACCCGTTCCTGGATTCCACCCGGGCCTACGCCAACGTCGGCAACTCCTATTACAATGCCTTGCAACTGCAAATTCAAAAACGGTTCGGCCGCGGACTGGAGTTCAACACCTCCTACACCTTCTCCAAGAACCTGGGTGACGTTGGGCTGGGAACGAAAGGAGCGGAAGTCCCCGGCGGAGCCGCCGGCGGCTTCCAAATCGGCAATCAGTGGAACTACCGGCAGTACGATTGGGGCCGGCTGACCCAGGACACCCGTCACAACTTCACCTTCAGTTATAGCTACGAGCTGCCCGTAGGCAACGGACGCGCTTTCGGCGGCAATATGGGCAAGCTGGGCGATACCCTCCTCGGCGGATGGCAGATCAACGGGATCACTTCGGCGCGCTCCGGATTGGCTGGAACCATCGGCGGCGCCGGCTATAGTCCCACGTCTTACTGCCGCACTTGTGCCCTGCGGCCCAATCTGAAGCCCGGCGGAAAGAATAATCCCGTCGTAGGTGAGATCAACCATTGGTTCGATGAAACACAATTCGAAGTAGTGCCCACCGGCTATTTCGGCAACGTCGGCAAAAATACCATGACGCTGCCCAAGCTGGTTCGGGTGGACTTCTCGATCTTCAAATCCTTTGCAGTTAGCGAAGGCAAGCGGCTCCAGTTCCGCGCGGAGTTCTTCAACCTGCCGAATCACCCGAACTTCGCGGCGCCGGACGGGACCGTGTTCCGCACCGACGGCTCGCGGAACCCCACGGTGGGCAAGATTGCGTCTACCACGGGCACTTCGCGGCAGGTCCAATTAGCGCTCAAGTTTGAGTTTTGACGTTGCGAATCGGCCGCTGGCGCGTGCTGGAGGAAAATATTTTTGCCCGTTCGGGAGAATCGAATCGCGGGTAGTGTCTCAGTTTGAGCGAAGGCCACGTCTTCGGCGTAGGTACAGGCTTTCTAGCCTGTACCTGCTCAGCGGGACAGGCAGGAATGCCTGTCCCTACTCGGAAACTGAGCCACTACCGAATCCCGAGAATTGTTGTCCTTATGACTGCGGTGCATGGTAAGGGGATTCCTTTGACGCCGCCGTTCGCCGCGGAGATGGGCTGGCCGGCGGTTCGCGTTACAAACTGGGAAGAAAAGATTCCGAAAGGATGGAACGAGTGTTAAGGGCAAGCACTTTGGTTTGGGAATATACAAAGGAGACACGTATGAAATGGGCAGGGATTTTCATAATGGGAGTTCTTGTGACTGGGGCCGGAGCCTGGGCTCAGAATGCGAATATCGCCGCTGAGCTGGGTTATCCGGACATGATTGTCTATAACGGCAAGGTGGTGACGATGGACGATGCCTCGTTTGGGCCCGCTGTGGGAACGATCACCCAAGCCATGGCGATCCGGAACGGCAGGATTCTGCGGACGGGTACTAATGCGCAGATA
>ORMF011207490.1_pt1 | contig 35445 bp, 33 predicted proteins | sample 1779871 | NCBI WGS metagenome assembly ORMF01 (sample SAMEA104232316, study PRJEB22302) | groundwater metagenome | biome: forest; feature: aquifer; material: groundwater | place: USA | collected 2011-08-07 | depth 5.4 m
GGTCGGAAGAAGCTGCGCGAGCACGCTCCGCAGATGGTCGAGGAGTTGGAGCGATTGGGCGACCCTGATACTCGCGGGGCCCCCATGTCGCCATTACGGTGGACCTGCAAGAGCACGCGCCAGTTGGCGGGTGCCCTCACCGAGCGTGGCTATCCGGTCAGCTATCCGGTCGTGGCCGAGCTGCTGCACGATTTGGGCTTACAGCCTGCAAGCGAACGTGAAAACGCTGGAGGGCACCGCGCATCCGGACCGGGATGCCCAGTTTGGGTACCTGAATGAGCAGGTGAAGGCCTTTCTCGCGGCCGGGTTACCGGTCATCTCCGTGGACGCGAAGAAAAAGGAGCTGGTCGGAGCCTTCAAGAACGGAGGCCAGGAATGGCAACCCCAGGGACAGCCCGAGCGGGTCAATGTCCCTGACTTCCCGGACCCAAAGGTTGGGAAGGCAATTCCCTACGGCATCTACGATGTGGGGCGGACCACCGGCTGGGTGAATGTGGGCCAGGACCACGATACGGCGAGCTTTGCGGTGGAGCGTCTCAGGCGGTGGTGGCGAAGCGTCGGCACCGACGCCTATCCCACTGCCGACCGGCTGCTCATTTGTGCCGATAGCGGTGGCGGCAATGGCTACCGGGTCCGCTTGTGGAAAGTCGAACTGCAGAGCTTCGCCACAGAGACGGGCGTGCAGGTTGTCGTTTCCCACCTTCCACCGGGAACCAGCAAGTGGAACAAGATCGAGCACCGGCTGTTCTCCCACATCAGTATGAACTGGCGTGGGCGGCCGCTGGTGAGCCACGAAGTGGTGGTCGATCTCATTGGCGCAACGACCACGCGCCAACGGTTGCAGGTCGAGGCCGAGTTGGATCGGGGCACCTACCCGACCAAGGCGAAGGTGTCTGATGACGAAATGGCGGGCCGACGCGTTACCCCTCACGGGTTCCACGGCGAGTGGAATTACACTATTGACCCGGCCGATCCCCCGGTGAGCAAATAGCAATGTTATTTCCTCGCGGGCTCTAAGTTTGGAGCCAACGGCTTTTGGGCGCCTTGCTCAGCGGCTCCTGCGAGAACAGGGATTCATTAACGTCAAGGTCACGGGCAGAAGCGGGGATGGCGGTATCGACGGAACCGGGATCCTGCGTATGAAATTGTTGAGCTTTCCGATGTTTTTTCAATGTAAGCGCTACCGGGGAAGCGTAAGCTCATCCGCGATTCGGGACTTTCGAGGAGCCATGGTTGGCCGGAGTGATAAGGGGGTTCTGATCACCACGGGCCACTTCACTCCTGATGACATCAAGGAGGCGAATCGAGACGGCGCGCCTCCAATTGATCTCGTTGACGGCGAACAGCTCTGCCTGATGTTGAAAGAGCTAGGCATTGGAGTTAGGACGGAGCCCGTCATCGTTGAGCGCGTGTCCATAGATGTCGACTGGTTCGGTAGTCTCTAGGGAGGAGGGGCGCCGTCCGGGCGCAGTCCCATGGATTCGGGCGTGTTGCGCACGAGTAACGTCAGCAGCGGGACGAACATGAGGAACGCGGCCCCAGACAGCAGCGCGGCTTGACGCCACCCGAAGGTCAGCACCAGCAGGGCGACAATCGGGGTGAGCACCGAGCCCCCGAGCTCCGCGCCCAGGTGCGCGAGTGTGATCGCCAGGGTGCGCTTGCGCGCAAACCAGTGATTGACAAGGGTGGAGCCGGGCATGGCCACGCCCGAGTTGATCCCGAGGACGAGGAGCCCCAGGAACACGACCATGAAGCTGAGGAAATCGTGCGTGAACGTGAGGAGGATAAACCCGGCACCTGTGAGCACCGCGCCAGCCCGCATCATGACCGCGGGCCGAACCGGTCGACCAGGTAGCCGACCAGCGGCGCGTCCAGCCCCCCTTCCAGATTGCGGAGCGAGAAGGCCAGGGACATAGCGGTGCGACTCAGCTCCAGATCCCGGCTGATCGGCAGGAAGTAGACGGAGAAGCCTACCCAGTAGAACCCGCCGGCGAGGAACTGCACGCTCGCGGCGACGCCGACCATCCACCACCCGTAGGGCGTCGTGGAGCAGCATGAGCGCGAGGAGCGCATCCACGTCCGGCTCGTCGGGCATGAGCGCGGCGAGCATGCGGCCGAGCAGGATGACGTCCGCGCACAGCTCCTGCCGGATCAACCCGTCGCCCGCGGTGGCGGCGTAGCCTTCATTGAAGATGAGATAGATCACGGCCAGGACGGATGCGAGCCGATTGGGCAGACGGTGATCGGGCGGGACCTCGTACGGGATGGCGGCAGCCCGGATCTTGCGCTTGGCGCGCACGAGGCGCTGGGCGAGCGTGGGCTCAGGCACCAGGAAGGCGCGGGCGATCTCCGGGGTTGTCAGGCCGCTGAGCGTGTGCGGCGTCAGCGCCAACTGCGCCTCGACGTTCAGCGCGGGATGGCAGCAGGTGAAGATCAGCCGCAGCCGGTCGGTCGGCTCCGGTCCCATCGGCTGATCTCCTTCCTGCGCGCGCTCGAGCTGGTCGCGGGTTTGCGCCATCGTCTGTTCGCGCCGCAGCCGGTCGAGCGCCTTCCGGCGCGCGGCGATGGAGAGCCGGCCCGCGGGATTCGCGGGAATGCCCTCGGCGGGCCAGTGGGCGAGCGCGGCGACGAAGGCTTCCTGGAGGGCGTCTTCCGCGAGATCGAAATCGCCGAACACGCGGATGAGCGTGGCCACGATGCGGCCGTACGCCTCGCGGTAGACGCGCTCGATCGCGGCCTGGGTCGGTCCGCCGGAAGCCTTCATCGCCGGCCGAGCTACTGCTGCCACTGCTGCCAGAGGGGACGGATCTCGACGGAGCCGTACTTGGCCTGTGGGATCTTGGTCGCCCAGGCAATCGCCTCGTCCAGATCCTTGCAGTCGAACAGCCAGACGCCGCCAAGCTGCTCCTTGGTTTCGGCGAACGGGCCGTCGGTCGTCAGCGTCTTGCCCTCGCGCACGCGGACGGTCGTCGCGGTATCGGTCGGCGAGAGTCCGACTCCGTAGGTCATGACGCCTGTCTTGCCGATCTCCGCGTTGAAGGTGGCGTAATCCTTGGCCACTTCCTGGAATTCGGGGCTGCTGTAGTCGGGCTGGCTTGCATACGGCCAGTAGAGAAGGATGGCGTACTTGGCCATGGCGTTCGCTTCTGCGCTGGTGTAGACCGCGATCGCGTGGTCTCAGCAATATGACGCACGCACATACAGGAAATCGACACTTTTGGTCGGGCGTTTCGTGGGGATTCCTTCTCGTGTTGGGACGTTCCCCTGGTTTCCTTTTCGAGTTGGGGCGGCCCATGGATTCCTCCCCCTCTGAGGGGGGGAAGTTAGGAGGGGGGGCGCAGCTACCTCCAGATTGGTTGTTGCAGGCGCTTACCCCGCCCCTGCCCGCCCTGCGCTAGCCCATGTCAGCTCCCCCGTACCGCGTGCCAGATCTGTTCGGAGGCGCGGGCGATGGCATCTTCGGCGGCGGATTCGTCGGATTGGCCGCGCAGGAAGATGGTGAGGATATAGGGCCGGCCTTCGGTTTCGATGATGGCGGCCTCGTTGCGGATGCCGGTGAATGAGCCGTTCAGGTGGGCGATGCTCGGGCGGGGGCTGAGGCGGCGGCCGACGTAGTCGAGCGTGGGGTCGTTCTGGAGGCCGCGCAGGCGGAGCAGGCGCAGCATCTCGGCGCTCGCGGCGGGGCTGATGACCTTGCCCTCGTAGATGGCCTGCAGCATCGCCGTCATGTCGCGCGCGCTGGTGAGGTTGTCGAGGCCGCGCCGCTGGGCGTCGAGGTCCATGAACGGCCGCGCGAGCCGGGTCTGCGGGTAGCCGAGGGTCCGCATGGTGTTATTGACATTCGGCATGCCGACGACGTTCACGAGCAGGTTCCCGCCCACGTTGTCGCTGTAGGCGATCGCAATCTCCAGGAGCTCGCGTGTCGTGAGCGTGCGCCCGACCTGGTTCTGCAGAATGCCGGTCCCGCCGACGACGCGCTGCCGTGTGATCGTGTGCTGCGCGTCGAGTGAGATGGTCCCCTCCGCCTCCTGCCGCAGCACCTCGATCATGATCGGCAGCTTGATGACGCTGGCGGACGGCACCTGCACGATCGGGTCGAGCTCGACGCGATCCGGCCCGTTGAGGTTCTGGAATACCGCGGAAGCACCGGGCGGCAACCCCTGGAAGGCGGCGAGCACCGCCTGCTCCAGCTCCCGATTCCGCGGCGCGGTGGTTGGCGACAGGCCACTCGGCGGCACACCCACGAGTGGCGTTGTCGGCGGCGGTGCGCCAGTGCCGATCGGCGTCCCGCCAGGCCCAATTCCCGATCCGGCTACGAACGGTGTCGGCTGGGGGCCAGCGCCTCGTGGCCCGACGAGCTGCAACCCAACGACGGCAACCATCCCAACGACCGCTATGGCGATGGCCACAAAGAACGCCGGCTTCCAGAGGGGCCGGGGGCGATAGGAGGCCGCTGGCGCCGCAAGCTGCGTCGCATCGGCTGCCGCCAATTCTGCTGGCAGCGGCGCCGTCGCGTCGAGGGCGCTGACGAACTCCGTGCAGCTCTCCCAGCGGCCGTCGGGCTTCTTCGCGAGCATGCGCTGGACGGCGGCGTCCACCTCGACGGGCAGCTCGGGGCGGACCGTTCGGAGCGGCGGCGTCGGCTGATTCACGTGGGCGTACATGACGGCCATGCTGGTGTCCGCCATAAACGGCAGCCGCCCCGTCAGGAGCTGGTAGGCGATGACGCCGAGCGCGTAGCGGTCGGTCGCTGCGGAGACGAGCTGGCCCGTCGCCTGCTCGGGCGCCATGTAGTTGGGCGTGCCGACAGTGTCGCCGGTGCCGGTCAATCGCGTCAGGGTGCCGACGACGTGGGCGATCCCGAAGTCCATGAGGTGGGCCCCGCCGCGCGCATCCACGAGGATGTTGGCGGGCTTGACGTCGCGGTGGACGATGTTCCGCTCGTGGGCGAAGTCCAACGCGTCGGCGATCTGGGCGAGGAGGCTCCGAGCCGTCTCCACGGGCAGGATGCCATGCTCTTCGATGAACTGGGCCAGCGTCACGCCCTCGATGAGCCGCATGGCGATGAAGGGCTGGTTCTCCCACTCGCCGACCTCGTAGATCGGCACGATGTTCGGGTGCTCGAGCCGCGCCGCGACGCGCACCTCGGCCTGGAACCGCTTGAGGTAGACGTCGTCGCTCGCGAGGGCCGTGGGCAGCACCTTCAACGCGACGAAGCGGTCGAGCGCCGGCTGGTACGCGCGGTAGACGATGCCCATGCCGCCGCGGCCGAGCTCGCCGACGACCTCGTACCCGAGAACCTTGGCCCCGGGCTGGAGCTCCGCCGCCATCTGCATCCCCTGGATTTTGGTGCCCGTTAGTATGCCGGTCGGGGGTTGGGATTTTGGGGTGGGGCGTTAGTGGTGCGGGGGCTCGCCCTCACCCTCGCCCTCTCCCAGAGGGCCCAGAGGGAGAGGGGACCGGCACCAACCCCCAACCCCCGACCCCTAACCCCCACCGTAGGGTAGTATGAACGGCACAATCCGGGTGGAAATCGTCCGTGAGGGGGAAGCGCGTGCGCGCGACGAAGTGGCTTACGCTCCTATCGGTAGCGGTGATCGGGACATTTGTCATGGCGGCCTGCGGGCCGGCCGCGCCGGCGCCAACGGGCGCACCGGCGCCTTCCCAGAGCGGGGATTGGCGCTCCGACTGGGACAAGACCGTCGCCGGCGCCCGCCAGGAGGGCACCATTCGCATCATTAGCGGCAACAGCAGCCAGAACAACATCCCGAGCTTCGAGAAGTACTTTGCGGAGACGACCGGCGGTAAGGTGGAGTTCACCGAGCTGCGCGCGCCGGACATCATCTCCCGGCTGCCGGAGGAGTACGCGGCGCGCCAGTACAACTGGGACATCATCCTCCTGGGCGGCAGCTCCGGCATCTCGGAGCGGCTGGACCAGGCCGGCGTCCTCGGCAATCTGAACGAGGCTTTCATCTATCCGGACATCGCGAAGGATGAGACCTGGGTCGGCGGCTTCGGCGACATCTGGGTGGACAATGACACCAAGATGTACAAGATCCACCACCAAGCGGAGCTCTCCCAGGGCTCGGCGTGGTGGGTGAACCGCCAGGTGCTACCGGAGAGCCGCTTCAACAAGCTCGAGGACGTCTTCACAATCCCCGAGCTGAAGGGCAAGATCTGCACGTTCGACCCGCGCGTCGAGGGCGCCGCGGACGCGAACTTCGGCCAGATCGCCGGCATGTACGGCTCCGATATGGTGCGCCGGCTTTATCGCGACCTGGACATGGTGGTCCTCCGCGATTACGGCAAGCTCACGCAGGACACGCTGCACGGCGCCTGCCTGATCGGAATCGGCGCGCGCATGCAGGACCTCCACACGGAGGGCGTCGGCCTCCACATCCAGCAATTCAACGTGTTCCGCCCGGGTATCGCGCCTGAGTACGCGGGCAAGCTCGTCCCGACCTGCTGCGGCACGGGCAAGCAGAAGGCCGAGATCGAGGGCTGGGTGGGCGGGGGCAGCGCCTACACGATGCTCTCCATCGCGAAGAACCCGGCGAACCCGAACGCGGCGAAGGTGTTCGTGAACTGGCTGCTTTCGAAAGAGGGCCAGATGGCCTGGGCCAGCTCGGACCGGGAGTCCGCGTGCAGCCGCCGCGCGGATCTCGCCCAGTGGTGCAATGATGTCTGGAAGCAGGGCGCCCGCGGGAAGGATTTCGTGCCGCTGAAGCCGGACGGCTCATACGTGTCGATCCACACGCGCTCGAACTTCTTCACGCGCATCGTTGCCCAGGAGATCGGCACCGAGGTGTTCGGCCGGTAAGCCCTGGCCTCGCTGTTCCCGTCCCTTCTGGGCAGGGAGGGCAACGCGAGGCCCCATCAATCGTTCCCGCTCCCCCACTGGGGGAGCGGGGTTGGTTTGAATCCCCTCGCTTTGCCTCCGACCTGACCTCCTCAGCGAAAGGAGAACTTCTTGGCCGTCGGTACTGCTCGGGTCGCCCGCATTGGTGTTCCCCGCCTCCGCCTGGAGGCCAGGCCGCTTCTCATCGTATTTACGGTGGGGCTGCTGTCCTTCGTCGTCCTCTATCCAATCATCATCCTGCTTATCAACAGCTTCGTCATCACGCGTCCGTTCGAGCCGCCGCAATACGGCCTGAAGTCCTGGCAGTACGCGGTGAGCGACCGGGGCATGCTGCTGGCGATGTGGAACACGGTCCAACTTGCCTTCGTCCATCAGGCGATCTCATTGCCGCTCGCGATCTTCATCGCCTGGCTGCTCGGCCGCACGAACATCCCGTGGGCGCGCGGGCTGGAGTTCTTCTTCTGGCTGACGTTCTTCATGCCAACGATCCCGACAATCCAGGCCTGGATCCTGCTTATGGACCCGAACTACGGCATCGCCAACAAGTTCATCGCGGGACTGCTCGGCGCCGATAAGGGGCCGTTCAACGTGTTCTCGTTCTGGGGCATCGTCTGGATGCACCTGGTGACCTCGACCATCGCGGTGAAGGTCATGCTCTTCACCCCGGCGTTCAGCAACCTGGATGCTACGATGGAGGAGGCCTCGACGGTGAGCGGCGCCGGCGTGTTCCACACGCTGCGCAAGGTCACGGCGCCGCTGCTCACGCCGGTCCTGATGACCGTCATCGTGCTGGCGATCGTCCGCGCGTTCCAGGCGGTGGAGATCGAGCTGGTACTTGGCATGCCGATCAACCTCTTTGTGTTCGGCTCGAAGATCTACGATCTCACCCGCTCGGCACCGCCGGACTACGGCGCAGCGACGGCGATGGGCACCTACTGCATGCTCCTGATGGTGCCGCTCATCATCCTGCATCGCCACATGACGACCGGGCGCCGCTTCACGTCGATCACGAGCGCGTTCAAGCCGCAGCCGATCAACCTCGGCGCCTGGCGCTGGCCGGCGTTCAGCTTCGTGCTGGCGATCGGGCTGATCATGACGGTCGTGCCGATCGTCTTCCTGCTGATGGGCAGCTTCATGCGGATCTACGGGGTGTTCGAGGTGCCCACCGGCACCTGGACCACGGACCACTGGCGCAACGTCATGAACGACGCGGCGTTCGGGACGATGCTGAAGAACACACTGCTCTTCGCCCTCGGCGGCTCCACGCTGTCGGCGGTCGTCTATACGATCGTCGCCTACGTCCTGGTGCGCTTCCGCTTCCGGTTGCGGGGTCTTGCGGACACGCTGACCTGGATTCCGGCGGCGCTGCCGGGGATCCTGATCGCCCTGGCCTGGTTCTGGATCTTCCTGCGGACGCCGTTCCTGCAGCCGCTGTACGGCTCGGTCTGGGCGCTGGTCCTGGTCTCTGGCTTGAGCGGCATGACGCTGGCGGTCCAGCTCCTGAAGTCGGGCATGCAGCAGATGGGCGCCGAGCTTGAGGAGGCAGCGGAGATCTCCGGCGGGAGCTGGCTCGCGACGATGCGGGATGTCGTGCTCCCACTGCTCATGCCGACGATGGTCGTGCTGTGGGTGATCAATTTTGTGGCCGCCGCGGGGAACGCGATCCTGCCGGCACTGCTGGCGACGCCCGCCAGCAAGCCGCTCGCCCTGCGCCAGCTCGAGTACGTCCTGTCCGGCGATATGGAGCGCGGCTCGATCATTGGCATTCTGATCCTGGCGCTCAACATCGGCGTGGCGATCGCGGCGCGGCTGCTCGGCTTCCGCGTCGGCCTCAACAGAATTCTTTAGGAAATGGAACGATGGCAGTCCAACAGCCACCACGAGCAGCGGCGCCCGTGATGGACGAACACGCGGCGCGCACCGCCGGGCAGCACGCCGATAAGCCCGTGATGATCCGGCTCGAGCACATCGCGAAGACGTACCCGGGCGGCAACCAGGCGGTCAAGGACCTCTGGCTGGACATCCTGGAAGGGGAAATCTTCACGCTCGTCGGCCCGAGCGGCTGCGGTAAGACGACCACCCTGCGCCTGGTTGCGGGGCTGGAGGAGCCGGACGCCGGCGCCATTCGGTTCAAGGACCGAGTGATCGTCGACGTGCCGCAGAAGGTCTTCATTCGGGCGAACGCGCGCAACATCGGCATGGTGTTCCAGTCGTACGCGATATGGCCGCACATGACGGTCGGCGAGAACGTCGGCTACCCGCTGAAGCTGCGGCGCGTCGGCAAGAACGAGATTCGGCAACGCGTGGCCGCTGCGCTGGAGCTCGTCGGCATGAGCGGGCTGGAGGATCGGCCGGCGCCGCTCCTCTCCGGCGGCCAGCAGCAGCGGGTGGCGCTGGCGCGGGCGCTGGTCTACGAGCCCGAGGTGCTGCTGCTCGACGAGCCGTTCAGCAACCTGGATGCCAAGCTGCGCGACCAGATGCGCGTCGAGGTCAAGCTGCTCCAGCACCGGCTCGGCATCACGGTGATCTTCGTGACACATGACCAGGTGGAGGCGCTCAGCCTTTCCGACCGCATCGCGGTCATGAACCTGGGCGAGGTGCAGCAGGTTGGCCCGCCGGAGCTTCTCTACGAGAACCCGGCCACCCCGTTCGTGCGCGATTTCCTCGGGAAGACGGTGCTCCTGCGCGGCCGCATCGCCGCGAGCGGGACGGACGGCCAGGTCGCTGTGGCGGTGAACGGTGCCGCGCAATGCACGTTGTTCGGGTCGGGCTACGACGTTTCTGGCTTCACCCTGGGCCAGGACGTCAACCTGGCGATTCGGCCCGAGGACATCGAGATCGCCGCCGCGGAGGGCGTCGAGCCGGCCGCGGGCACGATCCCCGGCCAGGTGGAGGCGCGGCTCTTCATTGGCGAGCGGACGGAGTACCGCGTCATCGTCCCTGACCAGGGCCCGCTGCTGGTCTACGGCCGGCGCGACCAGGTCCTCGAGGAGGGCGCCGCCGTCGCCCTCCGCCCCCGCGGCCAGAACATCGCCGTCTGGCCAGCGTGAAATCCGCGATTAGAGTAGCGTCGTGCCGAGCTCTAACTCATAGCCGTGGCTTGCGGGGATCTCGCCGGCCTCGCGCATCTTCGTCGATGATCTTGAGCGCCTCGCTTACGTCCTCCGCGATCAGGGCGGGTGTCTCCGGCAATGGGTCACGTTCATCTCCGGCCTCGCCCTCCAGCCACAGTGCTATCGCCTCGCGCGCATTGGCAATCGCCTCATCGCGCGAGCGGCCCTGAGTGACACAGCCGGGCATCGCCGGAACTGAAACCGCGACCCACTCGGGGTCGGGGACGAGGACGACGGTAACTCGCACGTGCAACCCTCCGCGGCGAATCCCGCTAGGACGTGGCGGGGCCGTCGCTTCCGCCGTTGCGGCCGCCGTTGCGGCGGCCCGCTGCCACGGGCGCGGCCGCTGCTGGGGTGGAGCCCTCAGTCGGCGACAGGTCGGTCTTGCCGACGATCCGGTCGACGATGCCGTACTCCACGGCCTGCTCTGGCGTCATGAAGAAGTCACGGTCGGAGTCGCGCGTTATCCGCTCGATCGGCTGGCCGGAGTGCAGCGCGAGGATATCCCGCAGGCGCGCCTGCATCCGCAGGATCTCGCGGGCGCGGATCTCGATGTCCGCCGCTGTACCCTCGAATCCGCCGGCCGCCTGGTGGATCATGACCGTCGAGCTCGGGAGCGCGAAGCGCTTCCCCTTCGCGCCGCCGACGAGGAGGATGGCGCCCATGCTCGCCGCCATGCCCACGCAGATCGTAGAAACATCCGGCCGGATGAGCTGCATGGTGTCGTAGATCGCCAGCCCCGCCGTCACGCTGCCGCCCGGCGAGTGGATGTACATCTGGATGTCTTTTTCTGGATCTTCGCGCTCCAGGAAGAGGAGCTGGGCGATGACCAGGTTCGCCACCATGTCGCTCACGCCTGAGCCGAGGAACACGATGCGCTCCTTCAGCAAAAGTGAATAGATGTCGTAGGCACGTTCGCCACGGTTCGTTGTCTCGATGACCATGGGCACCATGGCCCGCGGCTCAAAATCCATGTGATCTCCCCTCACGCGCGTCACGCGTTCCCTCATTCATACACGATCCGTCCCGAAACGGTGCGTTCGTGGTCATTGGCGCTCCCCAGGGCGCGCCGCGATGGCGTCGATCAGGCCGAAATCCACGGCCTCCTGGGCGCTGAAGTGGCGCCCCTCTCGCATCGCCGCGGCGATCTCGGGCTCCGGTTGGTCCGTCGCTCGGGCCAGCCGAGCACGGAAGCGATCGAGCAGCCGCTGGTGTTGCTCGGCGGCGGCGACAATCTGCCCCGATGGGCCCGCGAATTGTGCCTTCGGCTCGACGAGATGGAAGCCAGCGTGGGGCGCGGCGGTGCGTTGCCGACAAACCGCGACGAGTCCGACGGCCGGGCCTCCAACCTCGCCACGCGCGTGACCGCGGGTCGGTGCCTGAAGGAGGTCCAGCGTGTCGATGACGCTGAGCGCGGCCTCGAGCGTCGCGTCCCTGCAGCCAACGTGGACGTCGATCGGCGCGGCGCCCGCGGCGTCCAGGGTCATGAGCTGTGCCGCCGCTTGCATGGCAAGTGTGGCGTCGAGTTGGCCGGTCAGGAAGACGACCCGCCGCGCGAACATTTCACGCTGCAGGAAGTCGGCGGATCCGAAGAGCTCGGGTCGCATCTACTCCTCCGGCTCGATCCCGCCCAGGTGCCAGTCGAGCTGCCGGCCGACCGCGGCCGCATAGCGCTCGATCGTCGTCAGGCGCACGTCCGATGCGCCCGCCTCGAAGCGGGCAACGGCGGACTGGGATGTGCCCATGCGCGCCGCGATCTCGGTTTGGGAGAGCCCCAACGCCTGCCGTCGCGTGACGAGCGCCCTGACGAGCTGCTGCCGGCGCCGCTGCGCAAGCTCTCGGAACCCGGGAAACACCGGCAGCCTATCGCCGGCCCGCCCATCCCATGCCTCTGTCATATCACAAATGATATCGCTAGTTCGAGATAATTCGGGACACACGAACTTGCCGTAAGGCATGAAGGGCGACCGCTCGCGGTTACGAAGCCTGAGGTTCCCAGAGGGTTGAAATGGCGCACTTGAACCCGGGCAATAGAGGCGTTGTCAGGACATCGGCTCCCTGCAGCGACGCGATGGGATCCAGTGCACCAGAGCTGCGCCGGAATACGTGGACTACTTGGCGCTGCCAGTCCACGATCCAATACTCCTGAACGCCCTGTCTGGAATACAGATCGAGCTTGATCTCCCGGTCCCTGACCTCGTTTGCTCGCCCTGGTGATAGAACTTCCACGACGAGCTCAGGCGCCAAACGCAGATGCCCGCGTTCGTCGCTCGCTTCAAGCAGCCGCGCGTCGCTGATCCAGACAACGTCCGGGACGACGTCGTTGTCTTCAGCAAAGACAAGGCCGGGGACCGTGATTGCTCGCCCGGCGCCGTTCGCTTTGCACCACGACCGTAGCGTCCATTGAATCTCGTCGAGCGCATTCTGATGCGCGAGACTCGGTTGCCTCGACACGTAGAGGTCCCCGTCGATTATTTCGTACCGAACGCCCTGCAGATCCGGGAACTTTTCGAGATCTGCTGACGTGAAACGATGCGTTGCGGTCTTCATCGCGACGCCTCCGGTGGTAGGCACATCACCCGGCTTTGCGCGAGCGGATAAGTCCATACCGGATGATAGCAGCGAAGGCGTGCCTCAGCCGGAACGCCCGCCGCTAGCGCGCTTCCCAGACCGGGCGATCCACGGGCCAGTCGCGGCGCGGCAGGAGCATGGTGCAGCGCCCGGCGATGATCTGGTTGCCGTTCTGGTCCTGGCCGTCGATGTCGATCACGAGCCAGGGCTTGTCCGGATCGTCGGATTTCTCGACCACGGTGCCGCTATAACGCTGCATGTCGCCCTCGTGGGTCGAGGCGGTGTGGCGGATCTCCATCGCGTTCAGGAAGCCGCGTGGCCCCGCCCAGTCCGTGATGACCCGAGTCATGAACGACTGGCGCAACGCGCCGCTCGCCACGATGGACGGGGCGCGTCGGTACTGGCGAGCGTGATCGCGATCGAGGTGGAGCAGGCCGGGGTTCTCCTGGACGCCCGCCCAGAAGACAGCGGTCACGACGTCGTGGGGACCGTACTCCCGCACGGGGATTTTCGTGCCGACGTCGACATCTTCAAAGTAGCGCTGCGTCAGCTCGGCGACGGATTGCTTGCTCACGTCACGTTCCTTTCGAAGAGGAGCTGTTGCTCCTCGGGACCGTAGCCCAGCTCGGCCAGGAGCTCCGCGTTGTGCGCGCCGAGCTTCGGCGCCGGCCGAACGTCGCGGCCCCAGAGGTTGGCGATCGCACCGCGGGGGAAGCGCATCGGGCCGAAATCCGGAGGCTCGATCTCCACGAGGAAGCCGCGATCGATGAGCTGGGGGTCCGCGGCGAGATCGAGCGGGGTGCAGACGGGAGCGGAGGGGAAGTGTCGGTTCTGCGCCTCGACGACGATGTCTTGTTTGCCGAACGCCATGGCCCAGTCACCGATCTTGTCCAGGATCATGTCCGCCTGGGCGAGGCGCTCGTCGTACTTCAAGTACGACTCCGCCCGGAGCTCGTCGTCGTCCATCCACTCGACGAGCCGCTTCCAGCGCTCGGTGGAGTCGGAGAGGCTGAGCATCCAGTAGCCGTCCGCGCAAGGGAAGGCGCCGGAGATCGGCGTCACGGCGCCGCGGTGGCCGCGCCGCTCCGTCGGGCGGTTGCGGACGACGTAGTTGTCGACCGCGTGGTCGAGGAACGTCTCGAAGCACTGCTCGATGTCCACGTGCACCGTCTGTCCCATACCGGTCGTGCGTTGGACCAGCATCGCTGCCGCGACGCCAACCATGGCCCAGGCGCCGGTCGCCGCGTAGATGATGTGGCCGCCCATCAGGAACGGCGTCTCGCCCGGGTGGCCGGTGATGCCGAGCAGACCGGTCTTCGCGTAAAGGCACAGCTCAGGCGACTCATCCTCGCCGATGGTCGCGAGAACCACATTCGGGTTCAGGTGCCGGATCCGCGCCTCGTCGAGCGGGAGCGGCGTGCCGGCGATGATGGCGTCCGCCGTCGCGACGAGCCGCTCGAATACTTCGCGGCCCTCCGCGGTCGTGACGTCCAGCGCCAGGCTGCGTTTCCCAGCGTTGAAATACTGGTGGTAGGAGCCGCCCTCCAGGTCCGGCGTCTCCCAGAGATACGGGCCAAGCCGGCGCAGCGTGTCGCCTGCAGGGTGCTCGACGCGGATGACGTCGTGGCCCTCCTCGGCGAGAAGCCTCGTGCAGTAGACGCCGGACTGACGGGTGAGATCGAGGACGCGGCCCACGTCAGGCCCCCGCCGCGGCAGGCGCGCCCTGGCGAGTTGGACCCTCGGGCATCTTCGCCGTGGTCGAGGTCTGCCGGACGACAACCTGCCCGTCCTGATTGCGGATCTCCGTCTCGCGCACCAGGAAGATGATCGGGAGGCCGGTGCGCCCGGTCTTGACGAACATGTCGGTGAGCCGCTGCTGGAGCACCAGTTGGTCACCGACGTATACCGGCGCCAGCCACTCGAACTTGTGCCCCGCGTTCCGTGTGTTCGTGAACGACTCCGGCAGCTCGAGGCCCGGCCAGGTCACGCCCGCGGCGTTCTCGCCCTCTTCGTCGCTCACGCGACGGAAGAACTGCACGACGAGCATGGGCGGCACGACCCGCCGCCGGTAGCCCTGCTTCTGGGCCGAGGCGTCATCCATGTAAATCGGATTTGTCTCGCCGATGACGTCGCAGAAGCGGCGTACGTCGGAGTTACTGATCTCCTCTGGCAGTGCGACGGGCTCGGTCGTGCTGCCGATGCAGGCGCGCATGGCCGGGGAGATGAGGTCCGCGGGTCCGTCTGGCATCGTTTGCCCCCGTTTCTGATGAAGAGGCTGCGCTTGCTCATGCCGGGCCACTCCGACTTGCGCAGCCCTAGACGAGTGCCTGCTGGCGATCGAGCTCGTCGATTTCCGCGTCGCTGAGGTTCAGCCAGTCGCGTAGGGCCTCACGGGTGGAGGCGCCGAGCGGCGTCGTTGGGCCGATCTCGCTGATTGCGCTCGCGCTGAAGGTGAAGGGTACGGTTGCTGCCAGCGCAGGACGCTTGCCGTTCGAACCGGGAACTGGCTTATAGACATGGCCCGTGTCATCTGCGTTTACCACCGCCTCGGCCCGCCGCATCCGCTCGGCCGGCACGCCGACCGCCTGGAGTCGTCTTTCAACGTCATCGTTCGGTAGCTCGCGCGTCCAGGTTGCGATCGCCGCGTCCAACGCGTCGTGGTTGTGCATGCGACCGAGCATCGTGGCAAACCGCGGGTCCTGCGTTAGTCTCGGCTGGTCGATCGCGGTCGCCAGCGCCCGCCACTGGTCGTCGGTCCCAACGCTGACGGCGCACCATTCGTCCTCGCCGGCGCAGGGATACACGCCCTGCGGCGCGTTGACGCTGGAACGGTTTCCCATTCGTTTTGGCGGCTTGCCGGTGGCCGAGGCCGCCATGAGGAGCGGGCCGAGCGTGGCCACACTGCACTCGAACTGGCTCAGATCGATGTTGCGCCCGCGGCCGGTCTGGTGGCGATCCTCCAGCGCGTGGAGGATCGCGATGACCGCATGGAGGCCGCCAATGTAGTCGTTCCAGGAGTTGGAGATGGCGGTGGGCGGATCGCCCTCCGCGCCGGTGGTCAGCATGAGGCCGGTGTACGCCTGGAGGTTCATGTTCATACTGGTCCACTCCCGCCGGGGACCGGTGTGTCCGTAGCCCGACATGCTGACGTAGATGAGGCGCGGGGTGGCGGGGCTCAGCGCCTCGTAACCCAGGCCGAGGCGCTTCATGACGCCGGAGCTGAAGTTCTCCACGATCACGTCCGCTACGCCTGCCATGCGGACCGCGGTGGCCTGGCCCGCGGCGTTCTTGAGATCGAGCGCAATGGACCGCTTATTACGGTGGGCGTACGCCGAGCGTCGGCCGTCCTCGCCGCCGCGCGAGTGCGTCTCGACGTGCACGACGTCCGCGCCAAGGTCCGCGAGGGTTCGGGTGCAGAATGGCCCCGCGAACACGTGGGCGAAGTCCAGAACGCGCAGCCCCGCCACTGGCCCCGCCCCGCGCGCGTTGAGTCCGTCCGTCATGCGCTTTCAACCCCTCACTTTCGCGGCGCGATGATCATAGCCCGAAGGCATCTCCAGTACAATGCGCCATTCGCGCGCCTCAGGCGGTGGTTGCAATGTCCCGCGCCAATGGGCTCCTGATCGTTGCCGTCTGCGTTGTGATGGTGGCCGGCTGCGCCCCCGCGAGCAGCCCCGGCGCGGCCGCCACGTCAGCAGGATCTTCGCAGCCCAACCCACCGAAGCGGGTGGTTGTGGCCATCATGGGCGATGCAAACACCCTTTACGCCAAGCTCAACGCGAGCGCTGGCAACGTGCCCGGCCTCGATTCCGTCCAGGAGCTGACCAACGGCGGTCTCTCGGTCCTGAACACGCAAGGTGCGTTGGTCGCGCAGCTCGCCGAAGCGGTGCCGTCGGTTGAGAACGGCCTCTGGAAGGTCTTCCCGGATGGCGGGATGGAGACCACCTGGCGCATCCGGGAGGGTGCTCGCTGGCATGACGGCACACCGTTCACCACAGCCGACCTGCTCTTCACGGCGACGGTGATGCAGGACCCGGAGCTTCCCAGTTTCGGCCACCCCACGACTCGCCTCCTCGAGGCGCTCGACGCGCCCGATTCTCGCACGCTGACCGCCCGTTGGAAACAGGCGTTCATCATTGCGGATGCGCTGTTCTCGCGTGACGTTGGCTACCCACTGCCGCGGCACCTGTTGGAGCGAACCTATACCGAGGAGCGAGCCCAGTTCCTGCTGCTCCCCCATTGGAATGAACAATTCATCGGCACGGGACCCTTCAAGCTGCGCCAATTCGTCCGAGGCAGTCACCTGGTTCTGGACGCCAACCCGGATTACGTGCTCGGGCGTCCCAAGATCGACGTGATCGAGGTGCGCTTCATTCCAGATTCGGCCACGCTGGGGGCCAACATCCTGGCCGGCGAGATCGACCTGACCATCGGCCGCAGTCTCTCGCAGGAGCAGGCGCTCCAGGTCCGCGATCAATGGCGCGAGGGTGGCATGTTCGTCGCGCCGTACGCGCTGACGCGCATCTACTCGCAGTTCATCAACCCGAGCCCGACCGTTCTCCTAGGCGTTCAGTTTCGGCGTGCACTGGTGCACGCGCTCGACCGCCAGACGATGGTTGATACGCTGGAGAGTGGGCTCACCGAGGTCGCCCACGGCGTGCTTCCGCCCGGGCGCCCCGAGTTCCGCGATGTCGAGGCGGGGATCATGCGCTATGACTACGATCCGCGGCGGGCGACCGAGTTGGTGGAAGCGCTGGGTTACACGCGCGGGTCGGACGGCTTCTTCCGGGACTCCGCGGGCGCGCGCCTTGGGTTGGAGATCCGCGCAACCGCCGGCCAGGACATCCTCGAGAAGCCGGTGCTCCTCGCGGCTGACTCGTGGCAGCGGGTTGGCATCGCCGCGGAGCCCCTCTTCATCCCCGTTCAGCGTAATCAGGACCGCGACTATCGGCACAATCGGCCCGGCCTACAGCTCGCTGGCGGCACCAGCGATCTCCAGATCCTCGGATACTTCCACAGCTCCGAGATCCCGCTTGCTGAAACGAACTATGTGGGAGATAACCAGTCGCGCTACGCCAGCGCAGAGTACGATGGCCTCTATGAGCGCTACGTGGTGACCGTGCCGCAGGCCGAGCGCCAGCAGCTTCTCCGGCGGCTGGTGCACCACATCGCGGAGAATCTGCCAATCATTGCACTCTACTACCGGGTGGAACCAACAATGGTGGCCCATCGCATGCAGAACGTCCAGGCCCGGCAACGCCAGGCGACCCAGGCGTGGAACGCGCATGAGTGGGATGCCAACTAGAGCACCGCAGGAGGGCAAAGAAACTCAATGTTGAGCAAGGAAGAAAACGATCTCCTGACCCAAACCAACCCTGGCACGCCGTGCGGTGTGCTGCTGAGGAGCTACTGGCAGCCGGCTGCCTTGAGCGAGGAGCTGCCCGAGGGCGGAGCGCCCATCCCGCTCACGCTTTTCGGTGAGGAGCTCGTGCTCTTCCGGGATGAGCAGGGCAGGGTCGGCCTTCTCGATCGCCACTGCGCTCACCGGGGCACCGATCTCTCGTACGGGCGGCTGGAGGATGGCGGACTGCGCTGCATCTACCATGGCTGGCTCTACGATGTGCACGGCAAGTGCCATGAGACGCCGGGCGAGCCGCCTGGCAGCCGGCTTCGGGATGTCGTGCGCCACACCGCGTATCCGTGTCAGGAAGCGAGCGGGGTCATTTTCGCGTACATGGGCGCGGGCGAGCCGCCGCTTCTCCCCAACTATGAAGTGCTCCGTTCCCCCGCGGAGAACACCTGGGCCACCAAGTACTACCAGGAGTGCAACTATCTGCAGGGACTCGAAGGCAATATGGACAACGTCCACGTCCGCTTCCTGCACAGCTTCCAGCGGTCCAACGAGGGTAAGCGCGCGCTCGGCGAACACCCGAAAGAGATGGAGCTGGACGACGACAGCAACTTTCGCCAGCCGCCAAAGGACCGCTACTTCGGGCCGGTCCGCATCGAAAAGACCGATTTCGGTTTCTGGCGCTACGTCCTCAACGAGAATGGCGAGGAAGTCGGAGGGCCGGACTTCATTTTTCCCAGCCTCGCCCTGACCGGCGGCGGTCCCCAGGCCCGCGGCGATGGCTACCAGCTCTATTGGCGGGTCCCGATCGACGACACGCACCACTGGCTGTTCGCGCTCGTCTTCAAGCGCTCGGGGGCCATCTCCACTCAGCACCGTTACGACCGCACCTGGGAGGTCATGACGCCGGACTACCGACTCAAACGCAATCTGGGCAACCGCTACCTCCAGGACCGCGAGGAGCAGCGGACGAGCACGTACAGCGGCATGGGGTCCGTCTTCATCGCCCAGGACGCCGTGGCCAACGAGACTCAGCACCCCATCCAGGACCGGTCCAGAGAGACGCTGGGAGTCGAGGACATGGCGATCGTGGCTGGGCGGCAGATGCTGCTCGCCGCCATTCGAGACGTCCAGGAAGGCCGTGAGCCGCCGGGCATCATTCGCGACCCCGCCGTCAATACCTTCGACCCGATCGTCCTCAAGCAGAACGCCGCCCTCGTGGGTGTCGACGAGGACGCCGCCCTCGCGGTCATCAGGGGCCGCTGGCTGTAAATCAGAGGCGCAGCAGGCGGTCCGCCACGCTGAAGTAGATGATGAGCCCGGTCCCGTCGACCAGCGTCGTGATGAACGGCGCGGACACGACCGCCGGATCGACCCCGATCCGGCGCAGGATGAGCGGCAGCATCGAGGCGACCGCCGACGACCAGACGACGACGCACGCCGCCGTGATGGCCACTACCTCCTGCACCTCGGGCTCGACGCCCAGCGTCCACGCGCGGAAGAACGTGGCGACCGCCATGATGACCCCGAGAAGCAGCCCGACTGCTACCTCCTTCCGCAGCACCCGCCACAGGTCCTTGAAGCCGATGTCGCCGACGGCGAGTGCACGGGTCAGCGTTGTCGTGATCTGGGAGCCGACGTTGCCTCCGGTGCCGATCAGCAGCGGGATGAAGAAGGTGAGCGAGACGACCGCGGCGAGCGTGTCCTCATAGTGGCGGAGCACGGTACCGGTGTACGCCTCGGCCAGGAAAAGCGCGAGCAGCCAGGGAACCCGCTTTCGCGCGAGCTGCAGCACGCTCGCCTGCACGTACGGGACATCCAGCGGCTGGGCACCGCCGAGCTTCTCGATGTCCTCCGTCGCCTCTTCTTCGATGACGTCGGCGATGTCGTCCACCGTGATCACGCCGAGCAGCCGGCCCTCCGGGTCGACGACGGGCAGCGCGAGGAGGTCATGGTCGATGATCAGGCGGGCGGCCTCCTCCTGGTCAGCATCCGCTGGGATGTGAATGACCTGGCGCCGCATGATGGAGCTGATGCGCGCGGTGGGCTCCGCGATCACGAGGTCGCGCAGGCTCACCACCCCAAGGAGGCGCTCGGCGCTGTCGGTCACGTAGATGTAGTAGATAGTCTCCGCGTCCGGCGCCTGGGTGCGGAGTGAGCGCAGCGCGCTGGCGACCGTGATCTCCGGACCGATCGAGACGAACTCCGTCGTCATGCGGCCGCCGGCCGTGTTGGGCGGGTAAGCGAGGAGCTCGCGGATATCTGCCGCCTCCGCCTGCTCCATCTCGTCGAGAATCTGCTCGGCTTCGGCTGGCTTCAGCTCCTCGACGACGTCGGTCGCATCGTCGGGCTCCATGTCCTCGAGGATGTCGGCGGCGATGGCCCGGCTGAAGCGCCCGATCAGGCGGGCTGCTTCGCTTGGGTCCAGCTCCGCCATGGCGTCGGCCAGGCGCTGCGGGCCCAGCAGTGGCTGGAGTCTCGCGAGCTCCAGCGCGTCGAGCTGGAGCAGCACGTCCGCCAGCTCGGTCGGAGAGAGGGCGCGGACGGCGACTTCCGCCTCACTGAGGTTGCCATCGGCAAGCCAGCGGCGGAGGCGTCGTACATCGAGATACGTTGGCTGCAGGCGCATGACTGCACCTCCTTCATGAAGGGTGCAGACAATCGACTCGCGGCGCGCAACACGGGCCTAGGAAGGAGCGGCTCCTGGGGGAGGGAGGGGGGTGGGATCTAGGCCGGACGCATCCCCGCACCCCGGGGCGCCTGGCGCAGGCTCGGCTGCGGCGCTATTCGGTTGTCCCTGGGGTTGCGTTGCCGGGATAAGTCGTCCACACGATCCCTTTCTGGAGATGGTTCTTCCAGCTCCACGATCATAGTAAACCACGGGCTGGCGGCTAGGCACGCTCGTGCGCTCAACATTCGCTCAACAATTCCTCGGCCGGATGATCATCTACCATAGTTCCAGCTACGAGTTCAGTTCCAACTACGAGTTCCAGCTTACTATCGAACTGGCAAGGAGGGTGTGCTTGGCGGAACCTCGAGTAGCGCCGTACGGGTCATGGCGCTCGCCCATTAGTGCCGAACTGATCGCCTCGGCGTCGGTCGGGCTGTCCAGCGTGATGCTGGCTGGAGACGACATCTACTGGGTGGAGGGCCGCCCGGCGGAAGGCGGGCGAAACGTCATCGTGCGCCGAACGCCAGACGAGCGCATCGCGGACGTGTTGCCACCGCCGTACAACGCGCGGACGCGCGTCCACGAGTACGGCGGCGGCGCGTACGCGATCGCCGATTACGGGGCCATCGTCTTCTCCAACTACGCCGATCAGCGGCTTTACCGGATTCCGCCCGCCGGTGCGCCCCAGCCGCTCGCCCTGACGCTCGAGCTGCGATACGCTGACCTCGCCGTCGATCACCGGCGCGGCCGACTGATCTGCGTGCGGGAGGACCACCGCGCAAGCGGCCACGAAGTGGTGAATAGTCTGGTGGGTGTGTCATTTCGGGGCGCGGATGACGGGAAGATCCTGGTTTCGGGGAGCGACTTCTATTCCTCGCCCCGGCTGAGCCCCGATGGCGCGCGCCTGGCGTGGCTCTCCTGGAACCACCCGAATATGCCATGGGATGGAACGGAGCTATGGGTCGGGCTTGTGGCGCCGAACGGCGACATCGAAGGCGCGCAACGCGTCGCGGGCGGGACCGATGAGTCGATCTTCCAGCCCGAATGGTCCCCCGACGGCACGCTTTACTTCGTTTCCGATCGCACGAACTGGTGGAACCTGTATCGCTGGCGCGAGGGGGAAGTCGAGCCGGTTTGCCCACTGGACGCGGAGCTCGGCGTGCCGCAATGGGTCTTCGGTCTCTCGACCTACGCGTTCGCGTCGGCCGACCGCATCGTGTCGACGTTCTTTCAGGACGGGATCTGGAAGCTTGCGACCATTGATACGCGCTCGGGCCGACTCGAGCCGATCGCGACGCCCTACACGAGCATCAGCTCGGTGCGGGCGGGCCGTGGAAAGGCCGTATTCGTCGCGGGCTCGCCGACCGAGCCCGTGTCAGTGGTCCAGCTCGACCTGGCCACGGGCCGGCTCACCACGCTCAGGCGCTCGAGCGAGGTCGTCATCGATCCTGGCTTTCTTTCGACCCCAGAGCCGATCGAGTTTCCGACCGAGCACGACTTGACGGCCCACGGCATCTTCTATCCACCGCGCAACCGCGACTTCGCCGGCCCCCCAGACGAGCGGTCGCCGCTCCTCGTTATGATCCACGGGGGACCGACCTCGGCGACCTCGACAGTTCTTCGGCTCGGGATCCAGTACTGGACGAGCCGCGGGTTCGCCGTGTTGGACGTGAACTACGGGGGCAGCACCGGCTACGGCCGCGCCTATCGCCGCCGGCTGGATGGCCAGTGGGGCGTCGTCGACGTCGACGACTGCGTCAACGGTGCGCGCTTTCTGGTCGCGCGTGGTGACGCCGATGGCGAGCGGCTCGTGATTACGGGCGGCAGCGCCGGCGGGTACACGACGCTCTGCGCGCTCACCTTTCGCGACGCGTTCCGGGTTGGTGCGAGCTACTACGGCATCAGCGATCTCGCAGCGCTGAACGAGGACACCCACAAGTTCGAGTCGCGCTACAACGACCGGCTCGTCGGCCCCTACCCCGAGCTGCGGGAGGTCTTTGAAGCCCGGTCGCCCATCCATCATGTAGATCAGCTTTCGCGCCCGGTGATCTTCTTGCAGGGGCTGGAGGACAAGGTCGTACTGCCGAACCAGGCCGAGCGCATGGTCGACGCGCTCCGCGCGAAAGGACTTCCCGTCGCCTACCTGCCATTTGCCGGCGAGCAGCACGGCTTTCGTCGCGCGGAGACCATCACGCGCGCCCAGGAGGCCGAGCTGTACTTCTACTCGCGCATCCTCGGCTTCACCCCCGCCGACCCGATCGAGCCGGTTCCAATCGCTAACCTGGATTAGCCGCTTGCTATCATCATCGTGTGACTGAGCTGCGCTTTCTCCTGGTCGACGTTGGCGGGGTGCTCGTCGACGACCGCAAGTGGCCGGCGCCCGGTGGGGACGGCTACCTCAACGACGTGCTGACCGCGAACCTCTGCGCGGCGTTCGGGCAGGAGCATCCCTGGTTTGGGCAGCTCTTGCGGCTTAGGTTCAGCGACCCATGCGCTCCCGACTGGCGGCAGAGCACGCTCGATACGCTGCGGGCGCAGCTCCACGAGCTCGGCGAGGAGCTGGACGACGAGCGGTTGCGCCACGTCTGCCAGGCGTACGTCATTCCGATGCAGCACACGATTCCGCTGGTGCCCGGCGCCGCCGAGGCCATGCATGAGGCGCGCGGACTCGGGCTGCGCATGGCCATTTGCTCGAACACGCTCGTCCGCAGCGGAGAGGACTACCGTCGCGACATGGAGTATTTCGGCATCGCCGAATGCTTCGACGCGTACGTCACCTCGCTCGAGGTTGGTTACGGCAAGCCGCACCCCGCGATGTTCGAGGCAGCGCTCGCCGCGCTTGGTGCTCGCCCGGAGGAGGCGGCGATGCTCGGCGATCGGCTGGACCGCGACATCGTCGGCGCCCAGGTGCTCGGCATCCGCACCATCTGGCGCCGCCTTCCTCATGAAGTTGGCCAACCGGACCCCGTCCCGGACGCGGAGATCGCGGAGCTGGCAGAGCTGGGCGACGTGCTGCGGGGCTGGCGCTAAGGCGTCACGCGCCGCCGAATGACCGGGGGCGACCGACGCGCACAACGGTTCGCTGCATCTATCGGAGAAATCGAGGGTGCCTCGATTGCTTGGCCCTCGGCGATCGCCTGCTGCAGGGCGCGCAAGATCAGCTGCGCGCCTTCGCCTGGTTGGCGACGGCCGCGGCTTTCTCGGCCGCTGCCTGGGCGTCGCCGAGGTAGTAGTGCTTGATGGGCTTGAGGTCATCGTCCAGCTCGTAGACGAGCGGAATGCCCGTCGGAATGTTGAGGTCGATGATCTCCTCGTCGGAGACGTTGTCCAGGTGCTTCACCAACGCGCGTAGGCTATTACCGTGCGCGACGATCAACACCCGCTCGCCGCGCCTGACCGACGGCGCGATCGTGTCGTTCCAGTATGGAAGGAAGCGCTTGCCCGTCGTCTTCAGTGACTCCGTCAGCGGCAGGTCTCCCGGCGGGAGCTTCGCGTAGCGAGGGTCTTTGGCCGGGCTGCGCTCGTCAGAAGGGTCGAGCACCGGGGGCGGGATATCGTAGCTCCGGCGCCAGATCATGACCTGCGCTTCGCCATGCTTCTGGGCCGTTTCTTCCTTGTTGAGTCCCTGCAGCGCGCCGTAATGACGCTCGTTCAGCCGCCAGTCCTTGATGTCCGGAATCCACATCAGGTCCATCGCCTCGAGGGCGAGCCACATCGTCTTGATTGCCCGCTTGAGCGTCGAGGTGTAGGCCACGTCAAAGGTGTAGCCTTCCCCGAGCAGCAGCCGCCCGGCCTGGATAGCCTCACGCTCGCCCGTCTCGGTCAGCCCGACATCTACCCAGCCGGTGAAGCGATTCTCCTTGTTCCAGGCGCTCTCGCCGTGGCGCAGCAACACAAGCTTCGGCATCGCTCCTCCCCCTGGCACCTCGCGTAATCGATTAGAGGATAGAGGATCGACGGCGTAGAATTCAGCATTCTTGCGCCTGCTCGTTCCAGGCAGCGGAGGTTCGCCATGGCCCAGACCGAGACGCGCCCGGCGCGCGCGCCGGATCCCAATCACCGCGTTGATACCGAACGTTCGCCCCGTTGGGTACGCGTCAGGTTCAATGGGGAAACCATCGTGGACACGCGGAATGCTCTGCTCCTCATGGAGACCGGCACCCTGCCCGTCTACTATTTTCCGCCCGAGGACGTCCGTATGGACCTGATGACGCCGACGGAGCGTCACACGACCTGTCCGTACAAGGGCGAGGCGTCGTACTGGACGATCAAGGTCGGCGATCGCGAGGCGGAAAACACGGTCTGGAGCTACCTCGATCCGCTGCCCGCGCACCCGGAGATCAAGGGCCACGTCGCCTTCTACTGGAACCGAGTGGACGCCTGGTACGAGGAAGAGGAGCAGATCTACGCGCATCCGCGCGACCCGTACCACCGCGTGGATGCACTCCCCAGCAACCGCAACGTCCGCATCGTCGTCGGGGGCGAGACGATCGCGGAGACGGACCATCCGCACCTGCTCTTCGAGACCAGCCTGCCCACCCGCCACTACATTCCGCGCGAAGACGCGCGGATGGAGCTGCTGGAACCGACGGACAAACACACGCGGTGTCCGTACAAGGGCGAGGCCTCGTACTTCACCGTGCGCGCAGGCGGCCAGGAGTATCCGGACCTGGTGTGGAGTTACCCGGACCCGATCGCCGAATGCCCCAAGATCAAGCACCTGCTCGCCTTCTACAACGAGAAGGTGGACGTTTACGTGGACGGGGAGCTCCAGGAGCGGCCCAAGACCAAGTGGTCCTAGTCTCGCGGTCCGTCGAGGCAGGAGGCCGCCTCGCGGGCTCGTTCAGGTACCTGCACCAAGAGGATGGGGGAGGACGCCACCAATGCAGCAGCCGACGCTGAAGACCGCCATCGCGACCTATCCGCACACCAGGGCGCTCAAGGAGGGCTCAGTCAAGCCGAAGACCTTCAACTTCGACTTCGTCGAGGTTTCACCGATCATCGCGGCCTTTCGCCGCATGATTCGTGCGCTGGAGTTCGACATCTCCGAGATGGCGATCTCCACCTATCTCTGCGCCCGCGCGTTCAACAAGCCGATCACCGCCATCCCGGTCTTCCCGCTGCGCGCCTTCCATCATGGTGGCATCGTCGTCGACAGCAAGCAGGTCCCCAACCCCAAGGATCTCGAGGGCAAACGCGTTGGCGTGCGTGCCTACACGGTGACCGGCGGCCTCTGGGTGCGCGGCATCCTCCAGTCCGAGTATGGGGTCGATCCCAACAAGATCACCTGGGTGGTCGCGGACGAGGAGCACGTCCAGGAATACCCGCTCCCGAAGAACGTCGAGACGAAGCCCGGCGCGGACCTCGGCGCGATGCTCGCGGCGGGCGAGCTCGCAGGCGCAATCGGCGTCGGCAAGGTCGAGAATCCCGACGTCAAGCCACTCATCGCCAACGCCCGAGCAGCCGGCGTCGACTATGCGAAGCGTACCGGCGCCTTCCCCATCAATCACATGATCGTCATCCAGAACCAGGTGCTCGCGGCACATCCCGAGGTGGCGGCGGATCTCTTCAACGCCTACAAGGATGCGAAGCAGGTCGCCATGAATAGCATCAACAAGGGCGGCGAGCTTGAGGGCCCAGAGGCCGAGCTCAAGAAGACGGCCGATGACCTCGGCGGCGATCCGCTTCCCTATGGCGTCGAGGCCAACCGCCGCGCGCTCGAGACGGTGATCCGCTTCAACGTGGAGCAGGGGATCATCCCCCAGCCCGTCAAGGTCGAGGACATCTTCGACAAGTCCACCTTGAGCCTGTCATAGCGGCGGGAGTCGTCAACGTCCCAGCGCAGCTACTCGCTGCGCATTCATCGCTCCCCACTCAAATGGAGGTTGCGCCAGATGGCTAGCGCCACGTCGTTCCGCGAGGAGACGCTCGCCGTGGTCGAGCCTGGCCACTGCAAGGGTCATCCCTGGACTGAGGCATGGGACCGGCGCTGGTTCTACTTCGACGGCGTCCATGTGAAGCAGGTGCTGGGCTACAACCTCGGCAACCAGCCAGCCTAAGTGGCGGATGGGGTGGAGCGGAGCGCTGCTCGGAGTGCGACCAGCCTGATTCTGCCGGTCCTCTGCCTCTGCTCGTTCGCCGTCCCGTTCAACAACTACATTCTTTCGCCGATCCTGGTCGACGTCAGCAACGACCTCGGCGTCAGCCTGGCGACCGGGGGACTGCTCGGCACGATCTTCGCGGTTCCGGCCGCGACGATGGCGCTGGTGATGGGGCCGCTCTCGGACAAATACGGACGGCGCCCCGTGCTCGTCTTCGGGGTCGCCATGCTCGCGCTCGCCAATCTGCTGTCTGCGCTCGCCTGGTCCTATCCCGCGCTGGCGGTCTTTCGGTTTCTCGGCGGCTTCGGCACTGCGGCGCTCTCTCCGACGATGTTTGCCGCTGTTGGCGACGCCTTCGACTACCGCCAGCGAGGACGCGCCATCGGCATCCTGATGAGCTCCAACACGATGGCGATGGCGCTCGGCATTCCGATCGCCGCCGTGCTGGCGGGGCTGTTTCACTGGCGCGTTGCGTATGGATTTCTCGCCGTCTCGTTGCTCATCGCGCTCGTCGTACTCTGGACGCAGTACCCCCGCATCAAGCGACCCGAATCGTCGCCCCCACTCAGCACATACTTTCGCGAGTATGCCGGGCTGTACGGCGACCCCAGTGTGCTTTCGATCTACATCTGCATCATCCTGAATGGCGTCGGCTACGTTGCGTGGCTAACCTACATGGGCGCCTTCTTCGTCGAGCGCTTCGGGCTCGCGACCCAGAACCTCGCGCTGGTTACGGCCGCGCTGGGGTTTGGCGTCGTTGCTGGTGCCAACCTTGGCGGCCGGATCGGCGACCGCATCGGCGGCCACAAGGGCATCACCGTTGCCAGCGGCTTCCTCGCCGCCGCCGCGCTGCTCGTCCAGACTCACCTCGTGCCGTGGGTAGCGCTTGGCGCTTTCGTGAACTTCGTCTTCGGCTTTCCGATGGGCGCGCGTTTCACCAGCATGCTGACGATGCTGTCGGAGCAGAACCCCGACGCGCGCGGCCGACTGCTCGCCATGAACACGAACGGCTTCCAGGCTGGCGTTGTGGTTGGGGCCGCGCTCGGGGGACAGATCGTGGAGCGGGCTGGCTACGGCATGCTGGGCATCGTCGGCGCCGTCCTCATCGCGCTCTCGGGCGTCGTCGTTTGGATCGGTGCCCAGGAGCGCACCCGGGCCCCCAGTTCCTCCCTCCTTGTTGGCGAAGGGTAGGGAGGCGCTACGCAGAGCACATCCATCGAGCTCAGTTACGAAGACCGCCGGCTCGTTATCATCGCCCTTTGCGCGTGCGGCTTCGTTCTCCCGTTCTCGAGCCTCATCATCAGCCCGCTGCTCGTCGATCTGAGCCGGGACCTCAGCGTTTCCCTCGCGGAGGCCGGCCTCCTCGTGACGATCGCCGCCCTCCCCGGCGCCATCCTCGCGCTCGTCGTCGGACCACTCGGGGATGTTTACGGTCGTCGGGTCATGCTCGTCTTCGGAACCGCGCTCCTGGGTCTAGCGGCATTCGGCGGCGCCCTCGCGCCGAACTACGCCGTTCTGGTGGGCACCCGCTTCGTGGCCGGCTTCGCCATGGCGATGGTTGGCCCGGCAATGTTCGCGGCGCCGGCCGATCTCTTCGGATACCGTGAACGCGGGCAGGCCTACGCCTACATCCAGGCCGCACAGACCCTTGCGTCGATCATCGGGCTTCCCACGGCGACACTGCTCGCCGCGCAGTTCGGCTGGCGCTCGAGCTTCGCGTTCTCTGGGCTCGCCTCTCTGGCGGCAACCGTGCTCCTGCTGCGTTACCCGAAGGGCCCGCACGCCCAGGCCGTTCGCCTTTCCGCGCTGGTCTCGCACGGCTACCTGCCCGTGCTCCGCACCCAGCAGGCGTGGGTAATCCTGATGTCGAGCTTCCTCCTGAGTGTCGGCTGGATGGGACTCCAGACCTATCTTGGCGCCCTGTTCATCACTCAATTCGGTATCAGCACCGGGGATCTCGCACCTATTACCGCGGGATGGGGAGTGGGCATGCTGGTCGGGAGCCAGGCCGCTCCCCGCCTCGCCGACCGCACCGGCTACAAAGCGATCGCCGTCGGCAGCGTCGTCGCAGCGGCAGCGCTCGCCGTCGCGCTTACCCAGACCCCTTCTCTCCTCGTCGCCGCCGTCCTGAACTTCGCACTCGCGATCCCAATCGGGCTACGGTACACGTCGATGAGCGTCATCATCAGCGAAGCGGTCCCGACCGCTCGAGGCACGATAAACGCCATCAACGTCGCGTTCTGGGGGAGCGGCACCGTGGTCGGGACGACGCTCGCCGGAATCATTGTCGAGGGCCCCGGCTTCGGGATGCTCGGACTGGTGACAGCGGCAAGCTGCCTGACCTCAGGGGTCCTGCTCGGATTCATGCTCGAGGAGCACGAGGAGTCCGAGCGTGGGTAGGCTGCGCCTGGTCGTTGGGGCGCTGACGGCGACGGTGCTTGTCGCGATGATGCTCCTCGCCTGCGACGTCATCGCGCCGGCGGATGCGCGCCCCAGCCCGGAGCGCCGCGGCGTGGCGATCTTCACCACTCCGGTCGGCGAGACCCGCCCGATTACGATCTATCTCCCCCGCCGCTTCATGGATGATGCGCTCGGGCTGCAGGCCGTGCCGCGCGACGTCCCGGTCAACCAGGAGCCGGCGCTTGCAGCCGCAATCGCGCTCGTCGCCGGGCCTGACGGCGACGAGCGCGCCGACGACTTCCAGTACCCACTGGACCGCCACACGCGGATCCTGGACATCCGCGTGGAGAGTGGAACCGCAACTCTCGACCTGGGCGAGGAGGTCGACCGCGTCCGCGGTCGTCCGTACTCGGAGCTTGTCTACTGGTCGATCGTGTACACGCTGACTGAGGTCCCGGGCGTCGAGCGCGTTGCGCTCCACCGTCTCGGCGAACCGCTTCGTGAGCTGGGTACGCCGCGGTTTGCCGTCCCCGCGACCGCGAGCCGCGCTGACGCCCCTTCCTGGGCCGGCCCGCGCACGGAAGCGCGCTCCACACCCCCGGCGCGGTAGGACCACCCCCCCCCAACCTTCCCCCACAAGGGGGGAAGGAGTTCATAGGTGCTCCTGCGGTTGGGGGTGCTCCGGCGGTTGGGTGAGGTTGGCTGTCAAGGCGTGAAGGGTGTGGCGGTTGCTACTGGTGTCGGGGATGCGCCCGGGGCGTCGGGGAACTCGCGCCAGGTGCCGGTGTCGCCGCGGCCGATGAGTACCAGGGTCGAGCCCGGCTGGATGCCGCGCGTCACGTGGAGCATGATGCCGCCGTCAAAGCGCTGGAGCGTCGCGTCGAACAGATCGTACAGCCCATTTGGCCACGGCACGTCGCCCTTGCGAAGCCCGGCCCAGGAGCGCTCGGTGAGGCGAAGCCACACGGGATCCTCGTCCTCCGTCCAGTATCCCCGCAGGTCCCAGGTGACTAGCTCGCCGGCTTGGTCGTCGACCCCCGGGCCGAGGCTCGGAAGTCGGACGGGCTGGTACTCCAACTCACGCACCCGGGCCCTGCGCTCAGCGCCGGTCGCGCAGCCCAGCCAGCCGTGCACCCAGCCCTCGGTGTCGTAGATCTGCCGGAAGCCGGGAGCCACCTCGGTCGGGCAGAGCAGCCGGCCATCCGTGCGCCGGACATCGGTCCCGTAGGACCAGATACCGCCGCCCCACGCACCGACAAAGATCGCCGTTTCGCGCAGCCGATCGGGTGCGGGAATTATGCTCGTTACGGCGTAGGGCACCGGCGACTCGAGCCCCGGCCCCTCCGGCACATGCAGGAGCATCCTCTCGCCAATCCCACCTGGTGTCGCCGCCCACTGTCCGCCGCGCCGGACCAGCAGCGAAAAGTCAAGCCCACTCCCCACGGCCTGGACCCTCTCGCAGCCGTAGTACGAAACCGGTCGCACCACCACGGTCCAGTCTCGGCCACCGTTCTCGCTGGACAGCACGGTGCAACCTGAGCTGGCCGGGGTTGGGCCGACGTAGTCCACCGCGACAAACGCGCGGCTGTCGTTTACGAAGCTCGACGAGAACGCGAGTGTGACTTCGCCCTGGTTCTGCTCGGGGGACAGCGTGGCGATCGGCTGCCAGCTTTCGCCGCGGTCCGCGCTCCGGAAGAGCCGGCCTGACCAGGCCGACCTCATCAAGGCGACCTGCGGATCGAGCGGCGTGATTGGACCGCCGGCGAAGGCGAACACCGTGCCATCCTGGCGATAGGTTGGGGAGACCGCGAGGTCGTACACGTTGCGGTAGAGCGTCTCCTCGACCCGCAACCCCGTCGATGAGGCGGCCCAGGTGTCGCCGCTGTCATGAGTGACGAGGACGCCGAGGCTCTCCTCGTGGTCGGTGGCTCGCGGCTCGGCAGCACTGGCCCCGGTCGGCCGGTCTCGGACGGCCCCGGCAAGGAAGACGGTATGGTCGACGGCGAAGTCCGGCGAGATCGCCACCTGCTGCACCCGCTGGCCCGCAATCGGAATCTGCGCCCAGCTCACGCCCCCGTTGCGACTTCGCCACAGCTCGCCCCCGGCGACAACGAACGCCGTGCCCTCCCGTGCGAAGTCCGGCGCGAAAACGATCCTCGGCGCTGGCGTCGCGCGGGGCCCGGTCAGGACGATCGGCCACGTGGCGCCGCCGTCCGTCGAACGGAAGAGCCGCCACGGCGTGGCTGCCTGCGCGGAAGGATCCTGGAGCAACAGGAAGGCCGTCGATTGCGCCGTCGTGCTCGGGAGCAGCCCGAAATAACGGACGTTTCCATCGCGGACGATCCCCGGCGCGACGAGGCGTTCCCATGTTGCGCCGCCGTCGCGCGTGCGCACGAGTCCCTCGTCGCGAATGGCGAGGATGAATCGGTCCGTTGGCCAGTTGGGTGCGACGGCGAGCGTTGTGATCGTGGCGGTCCCCGGAGGGCCCAATCGAGCCCAGCCCTCGGCCGCCGGCTGGCTTGCCCCCGGCTGGCTTGCCAACAAAGGCGTGCCAGGCACCATGGGCATGGCGGCGAAGAGGACGATTGCCAGAGCCAAGAGCCGTCGCTGCACCCGCTTGCCTCGCCGCCTTGTGTGGGGCGCGCATCCGCGCCCGCGTGGCCACGCATTATCCTCTGACCAGCGCTGCAGGGCCAGCGCGACTGCCGCCCGGACCGGGCCCGAAAGCCTTCTCATGTAGCATATAGGTCGACTTCCGCAGCCCGTCGGCTTGACGCGCGAGGGAGCGTTTCATGCCCGCAACGCCCCTTCCGTTCTTCTTTATCGTGAATCCCCGAGCTGGCCTGGGCGGTCGCACCTTTGCGGCCGTCGCCAACCAGCTTCGCGAGCTGGGCGTTCCCTTCGTCGGCGCCGCCACCACCGGCCCGGGCGATGCCCGCGTGCTGGCCCAGCTTGCGAGCCGCGGCCAGTTTCGTGCCATCGTCGTCGTAGGCGGCGATGGCACCGTGAACGACGTGGTGAACGGGCTCGCCACCTCGGACGGCGGCATCGTCGAGGGCGCCGTCCTCGGCGTCATTCCGACGGGCACCGCCCAGGACTTCGCCCGCAGCCTTGGCATCCCATTCAATCGGCGCGCCGCGGTGGAGCGCTTGATCGGCGGGCACGAGACGGCGATCGACGTAGGGCGCATCACCTTCCGCGATGGTCACACCCATCTCTTCGTCAACGTCTTCGGCGCTGGGTTCGACGCCGAGGCGGCGGAGCGCGCCCAGGACCTGCGCGGGGCCATGACCTCGATCCCGGCCCACATGGTGGGGCTGGCGACGGCCTTCGCGGAGTACCAGAACCAGGAGATCGCCATCACGCTGGAGGACGCGGAGATCTCGCCGGCCAGGTTACGCTGCGTCCTCGTTATCGTGGCGAACGGGCCGTCGTACGCGGGCGTGCTTCGCCTCGCGCCGAACGCAATCGTGGATGACGGGATGCTGGACCTCGTGGTCATCGGCGACGTCGATAAGTTCGAGATGCTGATGAACCTGGGCCGCGTGTTCACCGGCACCCACCTGGAGCACGCGAAGGTCGAGGTGTACCGCACCCGAGCCCTCCGCCTCGAGCCGACGACGGGCGAAGCGCGCGTTCAGGCGGACGGCGAGGTGGTCGGTCGCCTGCCCGCCCGGGTAGACCTTTTGCCCCGCGCGTTGCGCGTCATCCGTTAGCCGGGGGACAATAGTCGTGGGTTGCGCCCGTGGCTCGCCCGAAGGAGCTATTTGATGTACGAAGAAGAAGAACGACCGGCGCGCTCGTCCGTGCTGGCCCGCTCGCTGGGCGGAGCACTGCTTGCGGGTGGCGCAGCCGGTCTGCTCGTCCTGGCGGCGCGCCGCTACGGGAGGGACAAGGCGGACGAGATCCTGGATTGGGACCAGATCACCTCGATCGCCGTGCGGGCCTCCGCGAGCAACCCGCCGATGGGCCAGGCGCGCCTGGACGCGGCAGCGCGCGATTATGGCGCGATGCTGCGCGAGATCTCCGCACCGCTCGCCGCCTACACGGGCACCAACCTCGCGTTTGACGAGCGGGATGTGCGCGCGCTCGAGCGCCGCGAATGGATCGAGACGAACATCGGGAATTTCAAGGAGCTGCTTGGCCCGTTCGAGGACCTCTATCGCACGACCTCCAGCCGCCAGCGCGCGGATTGGCCCGGTGTAACCGCCGTCGGCCGGCTCGCACTCTCTGGCGAAGTCGGCGTGCTGATGGGCTATCTGGCAAAGCGGGTGCTCGGCCAGTACGACATCAGCATCCTCGGCGCCCGCCCCGCGGAGCCCGGCAAGCTGTACTTCGTCGAGCCGAACATCGAGGCCGTGTCCAACCAGCTTGGCCTGTCGGCGCGGGAGTTCAAGATCTGGCTCGCGCTGCACGAGGCGACCCACGCCCACGAGTTCGAGGGCCACCCCTGGGTGCGGGAGTACCTGAACAACACAATGCAGACGTACCTGGATGCGATGCTTGCCAAGATCCGCGACGGCGACGACTCGTTCCGCGCCATGGTCGGCAGCGCCGTGGACCGGCTGCTCGTCGGCGGGACGATCCTGGAGGCGCTGCTGCCGCCCGAGCAACTGGATCTGATCTCCAAATTGCAATCCGTGATGTCGCTCCTCGAGGGGTACAGCACCCACGTCATGAATGCCGTGGGCCGGAAGCTCCTGCCCTCCTTCGAGGCGATCGAGCAGCGGGTGGAGGAGCGCAGCCGCAGCAAGGGCGCCGCCGAGCTGCTCTTCCTGCGGCTGACCGGGCTACAGATGAAGTTCGACCAGTACCGGCTGGGCGACGCCTTCGTGAGCTACATCGAGCGGACGCGCGGGATCGACTTCATGAACCGGGTCTGGGAAGGCCCGCAACATCTCCCGACCGAGGCGGAGATCAAGAACCCCGAGCTGTGGATCGGTCGCATGGAGCGAGTCGCGGCGTGAAGCGCAACCACCTCCGCGATGACGTCATGCGGTTCACCGTGCTCGACGAGCGCGGAACCGTGAGCTTCATCTCACCCTGCCGCACGCTCGATGCGCTCGTCGCTGCATGCGCCGCCGGCCCGACGTCGCTCGCCGCGCTGCTCGAGGACGCCTCTCGCTATGAGCCGGAGCTCCGCGATAAGGTGCTGAGCGGCCTGGCCGTCTTCGACGAGCACAACACCAGGGAGAACCCCGCCTCGATTCACGCGGCGCTCGATCTCCTCAAGCCGGCGGACTTGCCCGTGTTCCGGGTACTGGACGAGCGCACGCGCCAGGCCAGCCTGCAGCCGGCGCGGGCGGGCGTGATCATCTTCAACCTCGCGGACAAGCGCATCGTCCAGATCCACAACACGTACCACGAGATCCAGCGCGAGGGGCGGATCCGCGTCGCCCGGCCTGAGAGCGAGGGCCGGCGGGGACAGGTCCACCGCTACCAACTCCCTGTCGAGTGGACGCTGGTTCCCAACCCGTAGCCGAGTAGTTTTGCTCCCGTCCGCACGCCTCATCAGAAGTGCGCGGGCCGGTCGAGCTGCAACATGATTTCTGGAGGGGGAGCTTGAAGAGCGCAGGAATTCGTGGCCAGGCAACGTTGCCACGTGCCGCGGAAGTGAATGCCCAGGGGCATCTCGTCATCGGCGGCTGCGACGTCGTCGACCTCATCGCCGAGTACGGAAGCCCGCTCTACGTCTATGACGAGGGCACGATCCGCGGCCACGCCCGCGAGTACGTGGCCGGCTTGCAGTCCGTACTGCAGGAGTCGCTCGTCATCTATGCCACCAAGGCGTTCGCCAACGGCGCCCTCTTCAAGATTCTGGCAGAAGAAGGGCTTGGGCTGGACGTCGTGTCCGGCGGCGAGATCGCGCTCGCGAAGGCGGCCGGCTTCCCGATGGACCGGGTCTACTTTCATGGGAACAACAAGCTGCCCGAGGAGCTTGAGCTGGCGGCGGAGGCTGGCGGCGGCCGCCTCGTGATCGACAACTTCCTCGAGTTGAGTCGCCTCGACACGCTTGGCCAGCGGCTCGGCCATCGCCTACAGGCGCTCGTGCGGGTCGGTCCGGGCGTCGAGGCGCACACCCACGAGTATCGCAAGACCGGCACCCTCGACTCCAAGTTCGGCATTCCCATCTCCACGGGCCAGGCAGAGACCGCCGTGTTCCAGGCCAGCCGGTCCAAGGGCATCCAGCTCATCGGTCTGCACGCGCACATCGGCTCGCAGATCTTCGAGGTGGCGCCCTACCTCGAGACGATTGACATCGTCATGGACTTCGCCGCTCGGATGACGGAGCGCTACCAGCTCGACCTCCGCGAGTTCAGCCCCGGTGGTGGCTGGGGCATCGCGTACACGGACGACGATGATCCGATCGGCGCGCAGGA
>ORMF011114129.1_pt1 | contig 35437 bp, 34 predicted proteins | sample 1779871 | NCBI WGS metagenome assembly ORMF01 (sample SAMEA104232316, study PRJEB22302) | groundwater metagenome | biome: forest; feature: aquifer; material: groundwater | place: USA | collected 2011-08-07 | depth 5.4 m
AGCCTTGCCCGCCGGTCAAGTGGCGCAGTCTCTCGCCGAAATCGAAGACCCGGATGAACGGAAGTGGGTGGCGTCCCACTGGGCTCGCACTCGCAAATACTTCGATGTTCCGGAAAAAAAAGGCGAGGCGGGGGCGCTCTTTGGAATCTTCATCGATCCGACCAAATGCAAGGGGTGCGCCGAGTGCGTGCAGGTCTGCGACGAGCTCGATTATCACGCTCTCAAGATGGTCGCAAAAGATGAGAAAACGTTGCCGCGCTACCGCTCGGCGTTCAATCTGTTTCGCGAAATCGGGCCGACCCCCGAGAAATATATCAACGAGCGGGCGCTCGCCGATTTCATGCTGGCGGAAGAATCCGCTCTGCTCTACTTCGGCGGCGCCGGCTCCTGCATGGGCTGCGGCGAGGAGACGGCGATCCGCATGATGCTCGCCGCTACCGGCTTCGTTCACAAGCCGGAGAACATCGGCATTGTTGCCGCGACCGGATGCAACACGGTGTACGGCTCGACCTATCCTTACAATCCGTATCTTGTTTCTTGGACCAATTCCTTATTCGAGAACAGCCCGGCGGCGGCGATGGGCATTCGCGCTCGCTGGGATCAGATCGGCTGGCAGAAGAAGAGACTGTGGGTGATCGGCGGCGACGGCGCCATGTACGATATCGGATTTCAAAGTCTCAGCCGATTGTTGGCGAGCGGCATGGATATCAAAGTGCTGGTGCTCGACACGCAAGTCTATTCCAATACCGGCGGCCAGGCGTCGACGGCTTCCTTTGGCGGACAAGACGCTAAAATGGCCGCCGTCGGCCGGGAGCTTCAAGGCAAACGGGAACGGCGCAAGGAATTGTCGCATATCTGTTTCATGCACCCCGAAGTCTACGTCGCGCAGACCACGGCGTCGCACATCAACCATTTCTACAAGGCGGTCATGGAGGCGAACGAATATCCGGGGCCGGCGGTGATCAACGTTTACACCACCTGCCAGCCCGAACATGGAGTGCTCGACAGCATGTCCGCCCAGCAGGCCAAACTAGCGGTCGAGTCGCGCGCTTTTCCACTGTTCACCTACGACCCGCGCAAGGGAGAAAAGCTCCGCGAACGCCTGAGTCTCGTCGGCAATCCGGCGCAGAAAGAAGACTGGTGGACGCCGCCCAAGAGTGAAAAAGCGCTCACCTTCATCGACTTCGCGCGCACCGAGGGGCGGTTCGCCAAGCAATTCGATAAGGACGGCAAGCCAACGTTGACGATCTTGCACACCCAGGAAGAGCGGCTGCGGAACTGGCGATTGCTACAGGAACTCGCCGGCGTGCGGTAGCCGACCTCTAAATTACCCTGTCCCGGTATCTTGTCTATCTCTCACTTAGCTTGATCGGGTACGAACTGCATGATGTCGAAGGCGACGCTCAGCGGTCTTCGCGCGGCGTTAACGCCGTGCCAATCCGCAGCATCCGCAGACGCAAAACGGAGATCGATTCGGTTCTCGCCGTTACGGACAATACTCTGAGGAAAGACGATCTCGTAAGTGTTCCAATCCTGTTCCAGATAGATCCGTTGCGTGGGCCGACCGTTGAGCCATAACTCGGTCCACTGGCAGGTAAAGCCGGCCGGTCTGTAAGGATACGCGCCGAATCGCACGCGATAGGCGCGGCCCGAGTCAAACGAAACTCGCAACGACGCATCGCGGCCAACCACCCAATTGATGGACCGTGCGGGCTGGCGCCAGGTCTCGTTGGGCGACCATCCGCTCAAGAAAAAGGGACGGGCGGAATCGGTGCCGAAATCGATTTCAGTGGGCGGAGAGATCGGCGGAAGTGAAGAATCGTTAGCGATTCTATGCTGCTCGATCTTGTTTTGCAGAAGAAAAAAAAATGCTCCCGTCGCCAAGGCGAGCATCCCGATTCCCGCCCAGGTTGCCCGTGCGCCCCAGGAACCGGGCCGAGCGGGTTGCTCCTGCAATATGCGTCTCGCGAAGTATCTTCCGCAAACGATTCCGATCAGCGCGCCGCCGAGGACGTCCAATACGTAGTGAGCGCGAAAATAGAGGCGGGAGATGGCGGCCAGTGTCGCGAGTAAAAAGACCAAGGGAGCCAAGCCGGGAAACGCCGTAGCGATGACCGCTGCGAAAGAAAAAGCGGTGCCGCTGTCGCCCGAAGGAAATCCATAACCCGACCGCGGCGTGGGTCGAGGAAGCTGTAACGCCAACTTGAGTGCATTGACGACTAACGCAGAGACTAAAAGCGCCGCCAGGACGGCCCAGCCAAGGCGCTTCACCTTAGCATTCTTGGTCCAGTACCCGTAAAACCACAGCGCGGCTCCGATCAGCGGCGCGGTGACGCCCCGCCCGAGCAGACCTGCGGCGTCCATGAAAGTCTTTAAATAGGGGATCTCGAGGCAACTGCAAGCGAGTTCAAGAAAATCCATGATCTGTGACGTTCTTAGCTTTTTACTCCAATTCGTTATATTTGCCTATAGTCGACGACGACGTAACGACACTCAATGACTCCGACGGAATTTGGCGGGTGGCGCGACGGCGTCATCGGAGCGATTTGCGCCGCTTCCGCCCCTTGAGTTTGACCGCGACCTGGGTGTGAAACTTTTTGACGATGCTGATTGCCGTCCTCCGCATACTCGGAAAAATCCCCTTGAAACGGCTGCACGCCTTCGGAGCGGCGCTCGGCTGGTTGGTTTACTGGTTGGCGCCGGCGCATGCACGAAGACTCCGGCAAAACCTTCGCTCTAGCGGCGTTTGTTCCTCGCCCGAGGAATATCGCAGAGTTCTACGATCCGTTATCCGGGAAACCGGAAAGGCGATCGTCGACGTAATGAAAATCTGGTTTGGAGCGGACGAGGATGTCGAGCGGTTGGTGATCGAGTGCCAGGGATGGGATCATGTGGAAACCGCGCGCCGCGCGGGCCGGGGTATTATATTCTTGACGCCGCACCTGGGGTGCTTCGAACTCTGCGCGTTTTACGGCGCGCGGCGGTTTCCGCTCACCGTGATCTACCGCCCGCCGAACTACAGTTGGCTTGAGCCGATATTCACCGCCGGCCGCGCGCATTGGCAGTTGACACTGGCGCCGGCCAATCTCAAGGGAGTGCGTATGCTCTATAAGGCTCTCGAACGAGGCGAAGCTGTTGGACTGCTTCCAGATCAAGCGCCGACGTTAGGGGGCGGTGCATGGGCGGAGTTTTTTGGCAGGCCCGCCTACACGATGACGCTGCCGAGAAAGCTGCAACGCGCTAGCGGGGCTGCCGTTATTATGGCGTTTGCCGAGCGGTTGTCCAATGGACGGGGCTATCGCTTGCTTCTGGAATCGCTGCCGACGGAGGATCTGACAGAGGGAGGACTGAACCGGGCGGTCGAAGAGCTGGTGCGTTGTCATCCGGAGCAATACCTGCTTTGGGGCTATAATCGCTACAAGAAGGTTTCCTCGCGACGGAGAAGGGGGAGCTACTTGAGTCGGCGCGAGCGCCGATGAAGTTACTTCGCAATTCTGTCGGCGTTTCCAATTCGGTGGCTGAAGAAGGCTATAGGAATTGACCCTTCTGCGAGAAAGGCGAGAAAGGCGTGAAAGCGGCACCTGATGTCTGACGTGCGGGTCTCGCAAACTTGGCGTTGGCGAAAGAGATGGAGTCCGCGAGTAGGGGTGGCGGGAAAATCGTAGTAACGCTCCGAACCATTAGGTTTTAAGGCATGATCAGTTGCTTGGCCATCATGATATCAATGGGGGATCAACCGAAAAGTCTCACCGGCACGGCGAAATTCTAACGAAGCGGGAAACCCCTTAGTTAGAGTCCAGACGAGTCACACGCGGACCGCATGTTTCTTGCTGTGACGGTACAGGGCCCTTAAAGGCGGAAAGTAGGATAGGCCCCAACGGCGCAGGTTGGTCCACGAAACCGGGTCTTGCTCGTAACTAAGACGAAAATGGCGGCGCGCCTCTCGATAGTTTCCGGCACGCAAGAAGTGTTTGCCTAGATAAGTATGAATGGAGGCGGAAACCTTTAGGAGTGTGGCCTGTTTGGCCGGATCGTCGCGCCAAAGCTCGGCTAGTAGCTGATACATGAATGGCCAGCTGGTCGCCCTGGCGCGAACATTGCGATGGAGCTGGGATGGGTGACATCGGTACCTGACGAGCACCCGATCGATGAAATGAATCGGAAACTGCGCCGCGACTCTCATGAAGAACTCCCCGTCTTCATAGCAGCGCATCAATGGATTAAAGCCACCCAGAAGGGCGAAAACGTCTTTGCGGAGTATGACCACAGAGGGAACCCGGCACATAGGACGATTGAACATCAGCGGGGACAGGCGATCTTTCCAGTCCACCGGTTCTAGCGCGCCGCCACTTTCATCGATGTATTCCACGTCGCACCAAAACATCGCCGCCTCGGGATGTTTCCGCACATATTCGGCTTGAATCGATAGCTTGTCCGGTTTCCAAACATCGTCGGCATCAAGAAAGGCGAGCCAATCCCCCTTGGCTAGCGACGCGCCGTAATTGCGTGCGACGGAGGGGCCCTGGTTTTCCTGGTTTTGATACCGGACGGTCGAGGCACCCGGAACATCCCGAACCACCTGCCGCGTCCGATCCGTAGAACCGTCGTCTACCACGATGACCTCTTCGGCGGGATAGCGCTGATCGAGGGCGCTTCGAACGCATTCGCCGATGAAGCGTTCTCGATTGTACGCCGGAATGATGACGCTGAAACGAGGGCTGGTTGAATCGGAATTTGCCGCGCGATCAATCATGGAACAATCACTACCATCTTATCATTGCCTGCCACGCCACTGTTTCGCGCTCTTTATCATTGTCACTTAGCTCCGGCAATCTGAGGTGAAAGGCATCATCTTTGATAAGGCGGCAGAATCGTTACCTGCCAGCCACTGGCATCGCAAGCTTTCCGCGTCGGCACTTGGCTGACAACGGAGCTTAGTCGCAGACTGCGAAAACTTTGGCCTGTAATTTTGAGTTACCGGCCTTCCATAACTCGGCCGGTACGCTACTTCCACGTCGCTCTGCGCAAGAAGACCTCTGGTTCACCCTGAACGAAACCTGAGCGATGGATGACTCCTTGATTATTGTTTCGCTCCAACTGCCATTTTTGACGCTCTAAACAGGCTCTTCGCCATTCGGCGCCAAATCGAAGAAACTCGATTGCTCCGGTGCTTTGCAACGGCTAAGCGCTCCTTATCGATCAACTCGCGAACGTCGGTATGTTTCTCAGTTAGCCAGTCTCGAATCCCGTCTTCGTTCAATTGCCGGTTTGCGAAGCTCTTTCCCGATCCTCCGAGACAGTAACGACAGGCCGTTAATGGCGTGTCGCGATCTAAATAATCTTCGAGTTCTTGGCGCAGGTTGGGATTGTTATGCAACGGAACGCCGTCGCCCGAGAAATCGGGAGCATCGCTGCCAATCCGGTGCAACCACTCGGGAACAAATGGTCCGCTGGCGCATTTGTAGTACCTCCCATTGTACATCGAGTGACAGCTCCTTCTCTAATAGCAATCGGCATAGATTTGGCGGACCAAATCGCTGTCGCGATTTTCCGAATTCAATACCCTGCGCGTAAATGTATCGGTAATTTTGTACCAAACCTTAACGCGGTGTTTCCTGCCCATGGACATGATTTGATCCCGTGAAAGCCTCCTCTTGACTCCCGGGTAGACGCTAACCCATAGTCCGTCGATCTTTTTCCATAGATCGTCTTGCGCTTGATGAAGCAGGACACCGTTGGTGATCAAGGTAATCTGGTCGGCGACGCTACTCCCCCGAACCACGTCGACAATTTTCAGTATCTCTGGATGTTGCAGAGGCTCACCGCCCGCCAGCTTGAATTCTCTGACGTGGAGGATTTTCGAAAGAACCGCTAGGTCTTCTGACAACTGCGGAACCGAAATATAATCTTCCGCCAAGGCCGGAGAGCCGCGGCCGCAGCCGTAGCACTTCAGGTTGCAATGCGCCGTTAGGTTTATTTCTAGGGAACGTGTGGCCAGCTTGTGGCGACGCGAAATGAGTCCTAGTAAATGTATCTTCCGGGAGGGAGAGCCCAACGAAATGACCCGTGATTTGCGCAGGGAAGCTGATGATGTAGAAATATATGACTGGAATTTGCTTTTGATGTTGTGCAACCGAGAACTCATGAATGATCCACACCTGCGGCCTCTCAGCGCGCCCTCGAAAACACCGCGTGGCCGCTGAAAGAAAAAACGATTATTCAGGATTTAGCATTTTGGGCGGAGGGTAATCTGATAGGGGGGCATTGTCAACCTACGGCGGGTTTGCCGCCACTTGCGTACTCTCCGCTCTCATTATAAGGTTTCGCCAGCGCGGTGTGGCGAGGCTCCGGGATTCGAAGAGCCATGAACGGTGATTCCAAGATGCGCAATCCGAGTGCGAGCTAGACAAACTCCGTCGATGCTTCGGTTTTCAATCATTATCCCAACTTATAATTACGCCCACTATTTGCCGCGCGCCCTGGAATCGGCTCTCGCTCAACGGGGAGAAGACTATGAGATCATCGTCGTGGATGACGGTTCAATCGATGGCACGCGCGATCTTGTCGCGGCATCTCGAAGCCGCGCGAACGGCAAGCTGGTTTATCTTTTTCAGCAGAATTGCGGGCTGGCAGCCGCCCGCAATCGCGGCATCCGTGAGTCCAAAGGGGAATATCTCCTTTTTCTGGATGCCGACGACGCTCTGATACCGGATGTGTTCGAGCGGTTCCGTTTGACTCTAGACACACACGGTTCATTTGATTATTTTCTCGGTGACCGCGTCGTAGTACAATCTAAGGGAAAAGTAACTCGGCGCAACGTCCAGCGTTTGTCCACGGACGGAAGAGAAAACATGCGGACTTATTTCCGTGAAAGCTTCACCACGATTTGCAACGGCAGTGTGCTCATTCATCGGCGCATCTTCGACAGAATCGTTTTCCCTGAGTCCGCTCGGTTGTGGGAAGATCAGGTTTTCCATTCGCACCTCCTCGCCTTGTTTCAAGGTCACCTTCTCGGTTATCCAGTCGTGACCATCTATCGTCACGACGATAGTCTGAGTCACAACGTTCATATGGTGCGACAGGAAGGTCCGAAGACAGTGAAATTGCTGTTTGATCCGAACATATTACCTATGGATCTCATGCGTCTCGAAAAAGAATATGTAGCCCGAATTCAATTGGCGGTCTTCCAGAGGTGTTATTCGCGGGGAATGTACAAAGAGGCGGGACAGGCCTATCGCGAGGCTTTCCTGGCCTCGCCGTTGCACGCGTTGAGGCCCAAGGCGTTGCGTCGATATCTCAAAACAAGGTTGCGAACCTGGGTGTAGGTTGGGCCGACCTCGATGAGTCAGCCGGCTTGACAATTAGCGTCGCACCCAATGTTCGCGAGGGCGGCGGATGGCTGAAGCCTTGTTTCCCGGATGGACATACTGGAGGACGCGTGCAAATGCGAGAGAATTACATTAACGACCGTCTGGGGCCACGACTTTCCATTATCCATCCAAGCGGCAGATATTTTTATACGGTGAATTGGGATAGAAACTCCCTTTCCGTGTACGAGGTTCATCCTGAGACGGGCGCACTAAGCTCGGTCGAGGGCTCTCCGTTTCCAACCGAAAAGCACCCGAGGGCCGTCACCGGCGATGCCGCCGGCAACTACGTGTATGTGGTAAATTGGGACTCGCATTCGGTGAGTGGATTTAACGTCGATCCATCGACAGGGAGTGTCCGGCCAATTCGCGGATCGCCCTTCGCCACCGGGTTGCGCCCGAGAAATGTCAGGTTGCACTCGAGCGGCAGGTTCGCCTTTGTGTCAAACCGCGATTCGGGCGACATCTCGATTTTTGTCGTTCAGTCCGAGACGGGCGCGCTGGTGCCGGCCGTTGTCTCGAGAGTCCTCGCTGGTCCAAGGCCGCGCTATACCTTCCTGGACCTTCAAGGAAGATATGCCTATGCGGCGCATCAAGGTGCGCGCACCCTTTCCGCTTATGCGGTAGATCAGTTCACCGGGCAGTTGAGGCCCGTGCCCGGAGCGCCCATTGCCGTCGGGCTTGATCCTCGCTCCGTGATCGTTGATTTGACCGGAAGGTTCGTTTACGTCGTCAATCGCGGCTCCGGTGACGTCGCCGCCTTCGTGATCCATCCGCAGGACGGGTCATTAGCCGCGGTTCCCGGTTCGCCCTTCAAAGTCGGCAGGCGGCCTTTCGGGATGCACCTGCACTCCAACGGAAAGTTCGCCTATGTGGCCAATTCAAGAACCAATGACATCTCCGGTTTCTCGATAGACCCCGACAGCGGTTCGCTCCTGCCGTTACCTGGCTCCCCGTTCGTCGCCGGCGTCTACCCGGTATGGCCGGTGTTTCATCCCTCGGGAAAATTTTTATACGTCAACAATTATAAGTCGAACGATATATCCGGCTACACCATCGATCAAGCCACCGGAGTACTACAGGGTGTTCCAGGATCTCCATTTCACAGCGGGACGCGCTGGTTGCCGAAGACTCATCCTCGGGAACCGCTGATCGATCCGTCGGGGCGCTTCTTATACGCGGTTAATCGCCCCGTGGATTCGGTATCCGCGTACGAGATCGATGGCGAGACCGGGAGGTTGGCGCCTATGGCCGGGTCTCCGTTCAGGTCGGATGCTTTCCCAAGAATCATGAGTTGGAAGTTGAAGCTCCTTTCTCGCATCAAGCTGCAGCTGAACGCTCAGTAACGGTTTGTCGATCATGTCGTTCGCTTGCGCTCGGGACCCTGTCATTATCGTCGGCGTGCCCAGATCCGGCACTACGCTGATATCCGAGCGGCTGCAACGCCTGGGGTTGTTTATCGGGCATTCGATTTTGGCGGACAAAGAAGCAAAGTACTTTTACTCGGTCAACAGCCAGATTCTCCGCTCGATCCACGCCTATTGGGACAACCCCAGCCCGGTCCGATTCCTAATAAGCGACAGTCGCCGTGTAGAGCGGATTGTCGAGGATTTGAAAGCCGATCTACGCTCTTTCCGAATTACCAATTACCTGGGATGGAAGAACTACGTCAAGTTTCGCTCTCTCGCCCAATTTGACATGCCGTGGGGATGGAAGGATCCGCAAAACGTTTTAACCCTGCCGATCTGGCTGCGGGTCTTTCCCAAGGCAAAGATCGTGTACATCGTCAGAAATGGAGTCGCGGTGGCCAACAGCTTGGTAGCTATGCAGAGCCGAGTGATTTCAAAAAGATTAGAGAGGAACCAAGCTAGGGTAAGAAGATGGGGCGCAAGATCGAAAGAACGTATCGGCGTGAAAGGGTCGTCGCGCTGTTTAACGCTGGAGGGGAGTTTTTCCCTGTGGGAGGAATATGTGACTCAGGCGGAAGAAGTGATGAACTCAGTGAACAACGAGCGCTGCGTGATCAAGTACGAAGAGTTTCTTTTGGACCCGGCAGACCATCTGCGGAGTCTGGCTCATTTCTGCGGATTGGAGCCTCCTGGTTCAGCAACCGTACACGAGCACCTGGATCTCGTCGACGCCACGAAGGCGACGAGTTTTTTGCAGACGGCAGCCCTAGTGCGATTTCATTCAGAGGTTCGCATGAGTCGATGGATGGAGCACTATGGTTATGACGGTTGACCGAGGGCTGGTGTTTACCCATTGAAACCCAAAGACATGCCGAACGTTACCGTTGTGATCCCAACGTTCAATCGCCGCGAGGTGATCGTTCAAGCGCTTCAATCCGTTTTCGCCCAATCCTATCGGGACTTCGAGGTTGTCGTCGTGGACGACGGTTCTGTCGATGATACGGAGACGGGAATCGTGAGTTTCCGCGACCGGGTTCGATACGTCTTTCAGGACCACGCGGGTCCCGGTCGTGCGCGCAATCATGGAATTTCGCTAGCGCGCGGCGATTTGATCGCATTTTTAGATTCCGATGATCAATGGGAGCCCACGCATCTGGCCATGGGGGTGGAAGTATTCGAGCGATACCCCGAATGCGCGCTGGTATGTTCCCAGGCCCGCGTCGAAAATCGGACTGAAAGGGGCGGAGTCGACGACGGAAAGATATTATATGGCGATTTGTATGCCGCTCTTTTCCAGCATAATTTTGTCAGAACCCCTGCCACTCTGGTCCGCAAGCGGTGCCTTGAAGATTTGGGCGGCTTCAACGAGTTCTACCATTGTTTCGAGGACTACGACCTTTGGCTTCGAATCGCCGCGCGTTATTCGATCGCGCGGATGCGCCGCCGGTCGGTCCGGCTGGGCCGACGGACCGATAACCTGAGTCAGGACTCGAAATCCGATCGGGCAATCATCCTGCAAATTCTGGAAGCGAATCGTGACGGGCGGCGAATACCTGAAGCGATCTATCGGAGGCGGATTTCGAACTGTTGTCTGGCATTGGCCCGCTACGAATTCGTGAATGGGCGGCGGTATCATGGTTGGCGGCACCTGATGCGTGCGCAAACTTTGACGCCTCTTCGATTGAGGCCTTACCGCTACTGGGTCAAGATGTTAGGTTACGAGATCGTACGTACCGTGTTCCGGCGCGGGCGCCAACTGGGGGTTCTTTAGGATCACCGTGCCAGAGAACGTTGTTTACTTTAAGGACCCAATGGCTCTTGGTGTTCGGCTGCGCTTCCGCTCACGCTGGCGGTTTCATAACGTCCCGGTAAATGCGTTAATCCCCGCAGTAACGCGGACAAAGTTTCTGCTCTCGAGGCAGTCGCTAGGCCATTTTGTTTACGCGTCGCTGCTGATCATCGCTTGATATGATCACCCGTCTTTTACCCATTCTGTATTATCACCACGTCGGTGAGCGGCGTGAACCCCTGGGGCATCGCCGCTTGTGGACTTCCGCGGAGCGCTTCCGCGAGCAGATGGGATACTTGGCCGAGAAAGGCTATCGCTGCTTGAGCCTGCGCGACGGCGAATCGTTGCTCGAGGGGAAGGAGCCGATCCCGCCCCGCGTCACGGCGCTTACGTTCGACGACGGCTATGAGAATTTCTATGAGTTTGCATGGCCCGTTTTGCGCCAGTATGGCTTTAGCGCTACGGTATTTGTCGTCACCAACGACGTCGGTGGTTTGAGCCAATGGGATCCGGGATCGGCGACGCCGCTGATGAATTGGGATAAGCTGTGCGAGCTGGCGCGCCACGGGATCGAGATCGGCTCCCACACGGCGAGTCACCCCAGGCTCACCCAACTGTCTGCGGCCGACGCCAGGCGGGAACTGGAAACCTCGCGTCGCCAGTTGGAACAGAACCTCGGAGGGCCTGTATGCAGTCTCGCTTATCCGTACGGAGACCGTAACGCGACCGTCGAACAGCTGGCGCGGCAGGTCGGTTATCGCCTCGCTTGCTCCATCACACGGGGAAATCTCCACACCCCCGCGGAGCTTTACCGCCTCAAACGGGTGCCGATCGATGATCACACCGATCTTTTCCGTCTGCGGCGCAAATTATCTTCGCTCTACGATTTCACTTGCCGGCTGCGCAGTTTGGGCCGACGACTGCGGGGTCAGCTCAGGCTCCGAAGCGTTTGAGTTGTCATCGAGTGCCCTGCCGATTTACGGTGGCGGCCTTTGAAGAGATTATGGCGGTGACCCTGTCGCAACAGAGAAGAGTCAAGGTCGCCTAGACAGGCGCGACATTTTCCGGCGCCACCGCGCGGACGCTCATGCAAAACCCCTAGAACTTCGAAGGGCGTCAGCGCGGCGCGCCAAACGGGCGGTGGAAGTCGTCGTCTACCTATGTTAAAAGGCGCTTGGTCTGATCCATTGCCGGCGGCTGTCCAAATGATGCCGACACGCCCCTTCAGGCGTGAGTTTCTCGTGGAATCTTAGGTTAATGTCCGGACAAGTCACAATCGTCGTGGTTCCCCGTGAGCGGTTCAGTTTCACCCGACCGTCCCTTGAAAGCCTCTATCAGTGGACAGACGGTGCGGTGGAACTCATCTACGTGGATGGTGGGTCTCCGTCCCCATTCAAGGATTACCTCGAACAAGAAAGCGGCCGCAGGGGGTTCCGCCTCATTCGCACGGATCATTTTCTCTCGCCCAATCGGGCGCGCAATTTGGCGCTGGGTTACGTCAAGACGCGCTATGTCGTATTCGTCGACAACGATATCCTTTTTTCCCCCGGCTGGCTGGAGGCGCTGCGCCGGTGCGCCGAAGAGACCGGTGCATGGATCGTCGCTCCGGTTTGCTGTGTCGGTGAAGGCGAGGAAAACCTCGTGCACATAGCGGGAGGCGAGGCCCGGATCGAGGAGCGCGACGGGGGTCGGTTTCTGCACGAGCATCACCGCTTCGCCGGAGCGAGGCTTTCCGATATCCGTTATGAGTTGCGTCGAGAGCCCTGCGAGCTGGCGGAATTTCATTGCATGCTGGTGCGCGCGGACGTTTTCGGCCGCGTCGGTTTGCTGGATGAGGAGCTCTTGAGCAGCCCCGAGCATATCGATTTGTGCTTGCAGGTCCGGGGCGCCGGAGGGACCGTTTTCTTCGAACCGAGTTCGGTGGTCAGTTATGTGCCGCCGCTTCGGTTCTCAAAAGCGGATCTGCGTTACTTCCTGCTGCGTTGGAGCGAAGCCTGGAATCGCGCCAGCTTGATTCGCTTTCGGCTCAAATGGAACCTCTGTGAGGGCGATCCGTTCTTGCGTGCCCATGATGACTGGTTGCGCCGGCACAGACAGATGTTTTTGACCCCCAGCCGCGATTTCTTGCGCCCGCTGCTGGGCCGCAAACCGAGCCGCTGGCTGCTGCGTCGAGTCCTTTTGCCCCTGGAAATCGGGCTCAACCGCCGCTTGTACCGTGACGAAACTCTCGGCGCCGGAAATCCCCCAATAAGCTCCCGGTCCCTACCCATTTGACCCCGTGACACGATGCATCCATTCGCCCAAACCAACATCCAGCTTTTCAATCAAATGATGGCGTCCGGCTACTCGAGCGAGGAGATGGTTCTCATGCACCGATGCTATGAAACCGCCATGCACTTATTCAGAGGCATGTTTCGCCCGTCGGGCAAACCTTTTGTCGCCCACCTAATCGGCACGGCGAGCATTCTCGCGGCGCAAAAGGCGTCTGCCACCGTCGTCGCCGCGGGGTTGCTGCACGCCGCCTACGGTTTCGGCAGGTTGCGCAGCGGCTTGCGGCGAGCGCAGTCGGCGAAATGGCTCAGGGAGGTGACGCATCCGGATGTCGAAAGCCTGGTGGCTCGCTACGCGTGCCTGGAGTGGAACGAACGAAGGCTTGCGGCGATACATAGAAGTATCGAAAGCTCGCCCGGTCCAGAGCGCGAAGTGGTGTTGATCCGCCTGGCCAACGAGCTTGACGATCTTCTCGACCTGGGCGCGCGTTACTGCGCGGATGCCGAGAAGCGATGCCGATTTCTGCAATCGAGCTGGGGCGAACTCGTTCGAATCGCGCAGGCACTTGAAGCGCCCGCCCTGGCGCGGGCTTTAGATCTGGCCGCTCGCGATACGCTGGCCGCGTCCGTCCCTGAGTTCTTGCGCGGAAGCAAGCTCGGTTCTTTCACCCCCTCGCGCAAACGGCGGCGTATTTTGCCCGAATCGTTCTTCGCCCGTCTGATCCGGAGATTCGACGGCACGTAACCCCAGGCAGCGCCCCGGGCTCGTCGCCGAACCGTCGCCGTCACGCAGTTCCATGCCTGAGATCAGCGTTGTCATCCCGGTCTTCAATGGGGAGCGTTTCATCGCCGACGCCGTTGGAAGCGTGCAAGCGCAAACCTTCAGGCCAAGGGAGATTATCGTCGTCGATGACGGCTCTACGGACCGCAGCGGGAAAGTCATAGGGCAGATGTCGGGTCCGGTCTCAATATCGTTGCGACGCCAAGAGAACCGTGGCCCAGGGGTAGCGCGCAACGCCGGTATCGCGGCGGCGCACGGGGAATGGCTGGCTTTTCTCGATGCCGACGATATCTGGTACCCGGAGAAGCTGGCGGTCCAGATCGAGTATATCAAGCTTCATCCGCGAGTCGCTCTTTTCTATTCGGACATGGACTCCATCGATACGGAAGGGACTATCATAGAGCGCTCGTTTTTGGCCAAAGAACAAAGGCGGCGCAGCAAAAAGGCGCTAGACGTCTTCTCTTTAATCTATGGCGGCCAGCCGTCTCCCTATCCCTCTTCGGTTTTGCTGCGCAGCGACGTTTTTGCTCAGGCGGGCGGCTTCGACCCGTCGTTTCGGTGCAACGAGGATAGCGATTTGTTTGAGCGAGTCTTTCGAATCGCGCCGGCGATGTTCATTCCCCAAAGCTTGACACAGTATCGGCGTCGCGCAGTCGATTCGCCGGAGCGGGCGGCGGCATGGGAGGAGGGATATTTTCTATTGCTCGATCGCCTTTCGACAAGGTGGAGGAATGACCCTGGAAAGCGGGTTTTTCTGTTGCGGGAGTACATGCGACGCCACGAAAAACGGGGCGTCGCGCACATGCAAAGTCAAGACTATCGGCAGGCGCGCATTTCGTTTCGGCAGGGATTATCCTACTATCCCTTGTCGTGGCGAGTCCTGCGCCGATGGGGGGTCACTTTCTTGCCAGGTATTCGAAGGAGGTACAGCCTGAGGAAGAAGAAGCGATGATAACTTTGTCCGAAGCGATTTCGCTTCCCGGGTTTTCGCCGCTGCAGGCGTGCCCCCTTGAATCTATCGGCCGAAAACCGGCCCTCTTTACGAGCGTTTGAGGCGATGGGCGCGGAGCAAAAACTGCACCAATTCAGCTTCGGCGATATCCAATGGCTGACGATCAACGGTGCCCCCGACTCCCTAAATTCCCTGGCGCAAAGCCTCGGTCAACGGACCGATCTTCTGCGCGCGACCCGGAATCGGCGCGTAATGCGCGTCGATGGCTGCCCGTCCGTCATCGTTAAGCATTTCCTGCCGGGCGGGCCGTTGGGCCTGCTGAAATCCATTATTCGCGGGGATCCGGCTCTGCGGGAATGGAACGCACTGCGGCGGGCGGTGCGTCATGAACTTCCCGTTCCCAAGGCTGTCGCCGTCGGGTGGCGCTATCGATTCGCGCAGCGCGAAAGTTTTCTCGTCACCGAAGCTCTAAGTGACGCGGCCCCCTTGGGCCAATATCTCTACGGGGCCCAACGAGCCGCGAATGCCCTGCGGCGCAAAGCGATCGAACAGGCCGCCAAAGTTCTACGCAAGGCGCACGACGCGGGAATGTTTCACAAAGACCTTCATCTCGACAACCTGATGGTACGACTCCAAGAAACCGGGCCCCAGGTGTTTTTGATCGATCTGCAACGGGTGGATTTTCGCCGTCCGCTAAGGATCAAAGAGCGGTTGATAAATCTTGCCGAGCTGCATGGCGGTTGCACTGCAGCGACCCACACCGAGCGCCTGCGCTTTCTCGAAACCTATCTTCTGAAACTGCCCGGCCTGGGCAAGGATCTGCGCCCACTCTTATTAAGACTCGAAACCATGGCGCTGAAACATCGCTTGCGTGTTTGGCGCTCGCGGCAGAAGCGCTGTTTGGCCGACAACCGTGACTTCGTAAAGTTACGGGTCGGCCGCTACATGGGTTGCGCGCGCCGAGATTGGACCGAAGGCGCGTTTCTTTCAGCATTGTCCGGTCCCGTTGAGCTGCTGTCGTCATGCGCCGTCGTGAAAGATTCCCGAACGACGACGGTCGGCTCCGGGAAAGTGCGCGAACGGGCGATTCACGTCAAACGATACAATTTTCAGGGCCTGGGCTACGCGCTCAAGGATTTATTTCGAGCCTCGCGCGCCAAACGCGCGTGGTTCGCGGCCAATAGCTGCGTGATGCGAGGTTTATCGGTAGCCGGGCCTGTCACTTATTTGGAACGACGCCGCGGCCGTGTTCTGCTTGAGAGTTATCTGGTTTCGCATACCGTCGAGGGCAGGAGTCTAACTGAGATCATGGCACAATGGGCCGGCCCGTTTCCCGAAAGACGCGATCTCATCGACGGCTTGGCGCGATTTCTCGCGCGAATGCACCGCCATCAGGTTGCCAATCGCGATCTCAAGGGGGACAATTTGATCGTCTCAACAAAAGGATCGGAGCGGCATGTTTTTTTCATAGTCGACTTCGACGGAGTTGAAATCGGGCCGGTTTCGTGGCGCACGCGGGTGAAGAATCTGACTCGGCTTGAGCGCGAGTTCCGCGGCTCTGCGGCCATCACGAGGACCGACCGCTTGAGGTTTCTGAAAACCTACCTGGGGCCGCGATTTGGAGATCAGTGGAAAAAGTTTTGGCGGGGCGTTTTACGCCGAGTTGGCGTTGACTAACTCTGCGAGCTTTTGGTAGTAAAGGTAGACTCGCGCGTGGGGCCGTTGGATAAAGCCGCGCGAGGGACATCGCACGCCGATGCTGAATGTTCATGTATCTCATCTATAATATTCTGATCGTCCTCTTCTTTCCCCTCCTTATCATCTACTGGCTCGCGAAGGTGGCTTGGCGTAAAGACTATTTGTTCGGGCTTACTGAAAGATTTGGCACGTCAAACTTGCCTGTCGCAGCCGTCAAGGCAGGCGCAAGCGGCGGGTCGCTGCCGGTTTTCAGTGATCCATCTGGCCAGCCATGCTTCTGGGTCCACGCCGTCTCGGCGGGTGAGGTCATGGGGTCGATCCCGCTCATCGAAGGTCTGCAGGCGCAGTATCCGCGCGCCCGGATTGTTTTATCAACGTTGACTCCGACCGGACGACAGGTGGCGCGTGAGCATTGCGGCAATATCGACGTTATAATGTACTGCCCCGTTGACTTTTTTCTCATTGTTGAGCGAGTGATTTCCCGCATCGGTCCCACCTTGTTCCTTCCCGTGGAAACCGATATCTGGCCGACCTTGATCCAGCGCCTTCGCCGACGCGGTGTTCCCTGCGTTCTGGTCAATGGACGAATTTCCCGCCGCCGAGTCAGATATCGATTCCTGTTCAAACCCGTGTTTCGTCAGATGACGTTTTTCTGCGTGCAGACCGAGGTGGACGCTGAGCGTTTGGTGGAATTAGGGGTGAGCCGGGATAAAATCGCAGTCACGGGAAACATGAAGTTTTCTCAGGCGATGGCAAGCAGCAACGCGCAGCGTGACGGCTCGCGCATCAAATTGGCCGACGGCGCACGTCTGCTGATCGGCGGGAGTACTCACGAAAGCGAAGAAGAAGAACTCTTGCGTTGCTACCGCAGCCTCGCCTCACGGCGAAAGGATGTTTACTTGTTGCTGGCGCCGCGCCATCTGGAACGCCTTGAACATGTGGAGCGGCTGGTGCGGGCACAAGGTCTTACATCTGTGCGATGGAGTCAAATCGACGGCGAGCCATCAGCGTCGATTATCTTACTCGACACCATGGGTCAATTACCGGAACTCTACAAGCTGGCGGCCATGGTGTTCGTCGGTGGCAGTTGGGTGCGCCGGGGCGGACATAATGTCATGGAACCCGCAGCGTGGGGCAAGCCGGTTTTTTTCGGCCCCCATATGGAAAATTATTCAAGCGCCGCGGCGACTCTGATGCGACTCGGCGCTGCAATGGAGGTCAAGAACGGCGAGGAACTAGCGGTCGTCCTGAGTGATTTGTTAGGCTGCCCGGAAAAGCTCGCCGAGATGGGTCGAAACGCCAAGGCTTTCGTGCTGGAAAATCAGGGCGCCGTTGATCGAAACTTGGAAGTGATCGAAACGCTGTTAGGGTCAAGCGAGAGTGTTCAGCGCGCGCAGGCAAGAGCAAGTGAAGCGATGTGCCATCCGGCAACTGTCGCACGGCCGTGAGGTCTGTGGCGGCGCACGTTTAAAAAAGGATCGACCCTTCGACTCGAGGTCTGGCCTGGGCCGGGGCGCTTGCTCAGGATTCCGCCCCACACATGTCGGGAATGCTCGTTAGATTATTTCTTATGTCTCGCTTTGCGGTGGGGGGAATTCACCGATCAGCTCGAAGAGTGTCGATAGCGCAATTGGCCGTCGCCGGCCCTTATGACGCCCGACCGCCGAGGAGCAGCGGCGCATGGTGATGTTCCACCCGGCACGAATTCTACTGATCAAACCTAGTTCCTTCGGAGATATTGTTCATTGCCTTCCCGTGCTCGCCGCACTCAAGCACCACTGGCCAAACGCCGAGGTGGATTGGGCGGTCAAGCGCGAGTGGGCGGGCCTTTTGACCGGACATCCGATGCTACGGCGGGTGGTTTTCTTCCCCGGCACGGCCTGGGAGGGCGTGCGTTCTTGGCAGACTTTACGCCGCGATGGCTATGACATGGTCATCGACCTTCAAGGATTGCTGCGCAGCGGTCTGTACGCGGCGTTGACCGGCTCTCCCGTACGCGTTGGATTTGACGACAGCCGGGAAGGCAGCTCGTGGTTTTACTCGCGCAGGATCAAGGTCTCGAATAACGCCGTTCACGCCGTCGATCGTTGTCTCGATTTGGTGCGCCAGATCGGTGTGAAGACTGCTCCGACGCCGGCGTTTCCAGTGCCCGACGGCAAGCAGGAACAGGAGTGGGTTGACGGCCTTTGGCGCCGGATTCAGATTCGCGATGGGGAGGCGGTATGCATCATTCATCCCTCTGCCCGATGGCCGACCAAGCGTTGGCCCACGGAGCGGTTTGCTCAGCTTGCCGACGGCTTAATCGCGCGAGAGAGGATGCGGATCATGATCGTCGGTAGCGGCAGTGAGGCGAGCCAGATAGAGCAGATGTCGCGGCAAATGAGTCAACCCGCGATCAACCTGGCCGGAGAAACGGAATTGCTCCAGTTGGCGGCGCTGCTGCGCCGTGCCAATTTACTCGTCAGTAACGATTCAGGGCCGATGCATCTGGCCGCCGCGGTGGGCACGCCCGTGGTGGCTATTTTCGGTCCCACGGATCCATCCCGCGTCGGCCCCTACGGCGACGGCCACGTGGTGTTACGCAAAGAGATCGATTGTTCCCGCTGCACCCGGCGGGCTTGCATCCGTGACGCTCTGTGCATGAAGGCCATCGGCGTCAGCGATGTGTTCGAAGCTGTGCGTGCCGTCGTAAACCGCTCCAAGGGGAACCTTGCGGCGGCGGGTGCCTCGGAAGTTTCATGACGGATGGAAAAGCGGCCCCGTTAAAAGTCGCCGTCGTACGCCCTTACTTCACCGAGTCTAAGGGCGGCGCGGAGCGCTACGCGGTGGAGTTGGTGCGCGGGCTGGTGGCGCTGGGCCACTCGATTCACGTCTTCGCCTATCGGTGGGATCGACCCGAGGAAACCGGCGTCATCTACCATAGGGTCCGGATGCCGCGCAAGCCGGCGTGGCTTCGCGTCCTGATCTTCCACTGGAACCTGCGCCGTCGCTTGGTCCATGCAGATTATGACGCGGTATTGGGAATGACGCCTTTTTGGCCGCAGACGGTCTTTTGGTTGGGAGACGGCCTTTATTCGGTTTGGACGCGCGTGGCTTGGCCGTCCCCCATCATTCGCAGGCTCATGTGTCTCAAGCGCGCCGTGATGGCGGTAAATCTGTGGATCGAGCGTAAGATACTTTGCGGCGCGACGAACCACTTGATCGCTAACTCGAAGCTGGTTCAGCGCCAGTCAGTAAAACACTACGGAGTGCCCGCGGAACGGCTGACAGTGGTTTATCCCGGCGTTGACACGAAGCGATTTCATCCCGGCGTGCGACAACAGTGGCGCGACGCGACGCGCCGGCAACTCGGCATCGGCGATCAGGAAGTCGCGTTGTTGTTCGTTTCGAACAACTTCCAACGCAAGGGGCTGGACTTGCTGATCGGCGCGCTCGCCGCGCTGAACGATGAACCTGCGGCGTTTCGCTTGATCGTCGTCGGCGCCGGGCGTGTGACGCCGTTTCGCCGGCTGGCGCGCCGCCTTGGAGTCGAGCAAAAAATCATCTTCACGGGTCTCGTGGACGGGATCGAGCGGACCTACGGCGCCGGCGATATTTTCGTACTTCCGACCCGATACGATCCTTGCGCGGGTGCCTGTCTCGAGGCGATGGCGTGCGGGTTGCCGGTCGTTACTACCGCCTGCAATGGGGCGTCGGAGCTCATCGAAGAAGGAGCCAGCGGGTTTGTCTTGTCGCCGGGGAATATCGCGGCACAGTTGGCCGACCGCTTGAGCCTGCTCTCGGATCCGCGGCGCTGCGCCGCGATCGGGGCCGTGGCCGCAGACCGAATCAAAACACTCACCGTAGAGAACAACGTTCGGCAAACCGCGTCCGTTCTGGATCGGGTGGCGCAGGAACGGCGCGCGCAGAGTTCGATTCATGTGATTCATCCTTCGCCGGATCTGCTCATCAATCGCGCGTTCGCTTCACTGCTGGAGCGTTGTGGTTTGGCGTCCTTTGCAACCTTGATGCAGGCGCAGGGGGCGAGCGAGCTTCCCTATAATCGGCTCAAGCGGATTTATAAGTTCGCTCTGGAGGATGGTTCCGGGTGCCAGACTTTTTTTCTCAAGCGCCATCGCCGGCGAGCGACCGTTTGGGAGCGGTGGCGTTGGGCAGGCGGCCGGCGCGAGCTCGGCGAAGGAATGCGTGAGTGGCAAAACATCATGGCGTTTCAACGCCGGGGGGTGCCCGTCGTGACCCCCGTGGCCGCGGGTGAACGGCTGCTGCCCGGCGGACTAATCGAGTCCTTCGTGATGACGCAAAGTCTGGAAGGTTTCGAGCCGGCGGACCAGTATGTCGGCGCGCGTTTTGTCGCGCCTCTCGATCAAGCCCAGCTCAAAAGAAAGCGGCGCCTGATCGCGGCGGTGGCGCGGTTATCGCGCCGCATGCATGAGCAGGGCTTCAATCACCGGGACTTCTATCTTTGCCATATTTTTGTGCGCGACGCGGCGGACGGAGCGAGCGATCTCCGCATAATCGATCTTCAGCGAGTGGACTACCGGGCCGCGCACCGGCGGCGCTGGCTGAACAAGGACCTTGCGGCGCTCCACTATTCATCGCTTTGTCTGCCTCTGAGCGATCGGGATCGGCTGCGTTTCTTCGTGGCTTATGGAGGAGGTTCGGCAAGTCGCCGCGCCCGCCGCCGTCAGCTTCGTCGGATATTGCGAAAATCCCGGGCCATCGCCAGGCACGACGCTAAATTGCGGGGCTTTGACGGTCAAAGCGTGCCAGGAGGCTCATTCGTCGCGCCGCGTAATTAACGAAACTTCGTGCGGGGCCGGCAGGTGTCGACATTTGACGGCGTCAGCGAGCGTTCCGGGCCGGTGCGATGATGTTCGGTATGGAAAGATATCCATACCCAGAACGGACGCGGGACAATGCGAAATTGCAAAACAGCGAAGCATCGGCTACGGTAACGACCTGGAATTGTTTTGTCGACGGTGTCCTCCGATCATTTAACTGTCCCGAAGGTCTGCCAGAACCGGCCGTTTGCGGACCCGTTTTCGATTGGCAGTTGGGGCGTGTGCGCGGATTGATTCATGGAGCATGATTCGTTCGATAAGAAAGTAGCGCTCATCACCGGCAGCTCGCGGGGCATCGGCAGCGCCATTGCCAGGCGGTTCGCGGGCGCAGGTTGCGACGTGGTCGTCAACTACCGCAAAGGCGGCGGCGCCTCCCAACAGCAAGGAGAGGCTATTTGCGGCGAAATACGTTCCATGGGGAGACGAGCGGAATTGGTTCAGGCCGACATTTCGGTCAAGCAGCCGGTGAGTCGAATGTTTGAGGAGATTGACAAAAACTTCGGCCGATTGGATTTTCTCGTTCTCAATGCCGCGCGGGCGCCGTTCAAGCCGCTGGAAAAACTTCTGGAGCGGGAGTTAAGGCAACTGGTGGAGACCAATTTCTTTGGCAATCTGTTCTGCGTTCAGCAGGCGCTGCCGATGTTGGAGAAGACCCAGGGTAAAATCGTTTTCATATCGAGCCTCGGCAGCCGCTTTTACAATCCGGCCTATCCCCTCGGCAGCATGAAAGCGGCGATGGAATGCGTCGTGCGAGATCTTGCCGAGAGCCTGCGCGACCGCAAGGTAGCCGTCAACGGCATTTGCGCCGGGCTTGCGCGCACCGATTCCTTAAAGGTCCTGCGCCAATACTGGGAGGGCTTGGATCGCCTGCCTGAGCGCTGCTTCGTCGAACCGGACGAAATCGCCGACGTCGTCTTGTTTCTTTGCGGGCCCGAAAGCAGGGGAATCCTCGGCCAAACTCTGATCGTCGATCGAGGAACTAGCAATCGGCTTCACCCATTCGCCGCCGTCAGCTGAGGCGTCGGCGCATGGTCTGCCGATGGCGAAGGAGAAATTTTTGGAGGATTCATGCAGCATCTCGTGTCCGAAGAGCGAGTCATCGGGGAGTTAAAGAAAAGCATCGGTGAAAGTTTGAGAATCGATCCGGCAGCGATCGCGGCCGAAAACTCCTTAGTCCAAGATCTGGGCGTGGAATCGCTGGATTTCCTGGACATCAATTACCGTTTGGAGCAGGCCTTCGGGATTCGAATGGCGCGACACTTCGTGCTCGAGCATGTAGAAGAATTGTTCGGCGAGGGTTCGGCCATCGACGACAATGGACGCTTGACGGAGCGGGGCGCGCAACTGTTAAAAATCCGGCTCGTGGACCATCAGGGTGTGCTTAAAGCCGGCATGGAGCTCGATCGGGCGACCGCGCTCATTACCGTGCAGTCGATGGCCCGCGGCATCATGGATGTTCTCAACAGCTTGCCCGAAAGCTGTCCTCATTGCGGCGGCGCGCGCTGGAAGAGCGACGACGGTGCGCGTATCAGTTGCGGCACTTGCGGCAAGGACACGGTTTTCAGAAATGGCGACGAGCTGATTCAGGAGTGGCTCAAGAAAGTCCAGGAAGAAAAAAAGATCTTTCCGACCTAGGCGAGACTCTCGGTTCGGCTGTCGCAAGCGATGCAAGAAAAACCCCATAAACGCCGGGTCGTTGTTACCGGGTACGGAATGGTCACACCGCTGGGAAAGGACGCCGAAGAGACCTTTTCCCGGGCGAGCCGGGGTGAATCCGGGATTGATTACATTCGTTCCTTCGACACCACCGGCCTGCCTTGCCGCATCGGCGGCGAGGTCGACGACGCCTGGCTCGGCGGATTCGAAGGGTTGAGCGCCGGCCGGCTGGAAAAATTTGCTTCACGCGGGTTAAAGCTGATGGCGACGGCAACCCGCGAGGCCACCGGTCAAGCGAAACTCGATACAATCCAAAATAGGGAGACCATCGGAGTCTCACTTGGTTCCCACGGGGAAAACGCGCCGCTTGACCAGGTCCTTCACCTGCACCGCTTCTATGATGGCAACGGCGTTTGGGATGTCGATGGGCTGATGCGCGCCGGCGGTCATTCGTACCTGAATTTTTTTCGAGGAAAACCGGATGTGGCGATGGCGCTCCTCGCGAATCTTTTTGATTGCCGCGGCAGCCATCTTTCCATCGTCTCGGCGTGCGCCGCTGGGGCTCAGGCCATCGGGGAAGCCGTTCACTTGATTCGCGAGGACCGAGCCAAGGTTATGATTGCCGGCGGTTGCGAAGCGACCCTCGATTTTTTGGGTTTTGTCGGTTTCGTCCTGATCAAGGCGTTAGCGGAGCGCTACACGGACCCGCAGACGGCCTCCCGGCCGTTTGACCGAAAACGAAGCGGTTTCGTGATGTCGGAGGGCGCCGGGGCGATTGTGCTGGAAGCGTTGGAGCATGCCCAAGCTCGGGGTGTCCCCATACTGGGCGAACTCCTGGGCTATGGCGACTCCGCCGATGCCTATCGGATCACGGATACCCATCCCCAGGGGGAGGGCGCCGTAATGGCGATTAGCAGAGCGCTCAAGGATGCGTCGGTCTTGCCCGACGAGGTTGATTACATCAATGCCCATGGAACATCGACGGCGCAGAATGACATTGTCGAAACTCTGGCAATCAAGAGAGTCCTCGGCGAGCGCGCCAAGTCGGTGCCCGTAAGCTCCAATAAATCGATGCTCGGCCATTCCATCGCCGCGGCGGGCGCCATCGAATGTATTTTGACGTTAATGGGCATCAATCGTTCGGTTATTTTGCCGACCATCAATTGTCAATTTGCCGATCCCAAATGCGATTTGGATTACGTTCCCAACCGCGCCCGTTCACAAGAACATCGCATCGCGTTGTCCAATTCATTCGGCTTCGGCGGTCAGAACGCTTGCCATTGTCTCGGCAAGTTTGAAGGATAGCATGGTGAAGGCGTTCTTAAGCTTATGACCCGCGCGTTGCGAAAAAATCCGGTCGTGATCACCGGCGCGGGAATGGTCACCGCCCTGGGCCGTACTGTGGAGGAAACCTGGGAAAATTTGATCGCCGGCAAGAGCGGAATTCGCGCGATCGGGAGTTTCGACGCGCGCGGATTTGCCTGCCGGGTCGCCGCTCAAATTCAGGAGCTTGACAGCCGGAGTTTTTCCTTCCCGGCCAAGTGGGCGCGCATCGCCGATCTCCATACGACCATGCTCCTCAAGTGCTCCCAGGACGCCTATCGCCAGGGTCACCTGGACGCGCTGTCGATTCCTCGTGACGCCATTGGCTTTTTCGCCGGCATGGGAGCGGTAGACTACAAGTTGGTCGACCTCGTGCCCGCCGTTTTGGCGTCGAGGAGAGAGTCCAATGCGATGGACATGGGATTGTTTTTTGCCACAGGATGGCAGGAAATTTATCCGCTCTTTACGCTGTCGATGCTCAATAACATCAGCTTCTGCCTGGCGGCCATAGTGCTCGATATTCGCGGTGAGAACGCCGTATTCGCGCCGCACGCGGATGCCGGGGCGCAGGCGCTCATCGAAGCGGTCAACACGCTTCTCGAAGAGAAATCCACGGTCGCCCTGAGCGGCGGCGTGAGCGAAAAAATTTCCGCCATGAGCCTGGCGCGGGGGCATTTAACGGACGAGGTAAACATGAACGCTGGGACGGAAGAGCGCGCCTGCCGTCCCTTTGCGTCTGATAGAGCCGGCACGGTGTTAGGCGAAGCGTGCGCGATACTCTGTCTGGAGTTGCGCGCGTCGGCGGACATGAGAGGAGCCCGTTACAGCACGGCCATTACCGGTTACGGCCAAGCGTTCGGGGTGAAAGAATTTTTCCACGGTCCTACCGAGGAGGCCATCGCCAGCGCCATGCGGCGCGCTTTGGAGATCGCCGAACTCGCGCCGAACGACATTGACGTGTTGATCGCCCATGGCGACGGCTCGAAAAACGGCGATCAAAATGAATTAACCGCCATTGAAAGCGTTTTTTGCCCGTCTCGCGAATCGCTTCTGGTCTATTCCTCTAAGGCCGCGCTCGGCCATTCCCTGGCGGCGGCCGCGGTCGTGGATGCGCTGCTGGGGGTCGCCATGTTGGAAAAGCAATTGATTCCTCCAACCTTGCCGCGGGGAGGCGATATCGATGACCTGCCCTTTCGCCTGGTCAACGGCGCGCCGCTTGCCGCGCCGTGCCGCCGGGTCATGATCAACTGCCGCAGCGGTCAAGGGCAGGCAGCCTCGCTCGTGCTGGAAAAAATAGTCTAAGGGGCGCCGCCGATGCGATTTTTATTCATCGACCGAATCACCAAGATGGAAAAGGGAAAGACCGCCGAAGGCATCAAAACGTTTTCTCTCGCCGACGAGTGCCATCGCAACCACTTCAGCAAATCCGCGCTCGTTCCGGGGGTGCTTTTGATCGAGACCATGGCGCAGGTGTTGGGGTGGCTGATCAACTATTCCCACGATTTCAAATTCCTTGCGATCATGTCTTTGCTCGAAGGCGTGAGAGTTCCTGCGACTCTCAGGCCGGGTATTGCGGTTCGAGTGCGTGGTGAGATTCTTTCCACCGCATCCTCGGATTCCCTGGGACGAGCTTGGGCCGAGTCACTCTCGGGGGAGTCGATCGCTCAGATCGACCGCATCCTGTACACGCACCGCCGAAACTTGGAGCCGGCGGAGCTTCTCCGATGGTATCGTTACGTAGGCGGAATCGAGGGTTTTGTCGCCGAATCGGATGGCAAAACTTAACATGCCGAGACGAGTCACCATCACAGGCCTGGGGATGGTCACCTCTCTGGGTCTAGAAGTCGAGCCCAGTTGGCAAAAGGCGCTTGCCGGACGGTCAGGGATCAGGCGGCGAAGTCTTGACGGGGCTGACCCCTCGCCGGTCAAGGCCGTGGGCTCCGTCTCCGAAGCCGACTGGGCGAAAATCCAAAAACAGTTTGCCAAAGAAGCGGCGACGGAGGGAGAGCGAAGGACGCTATTCGCCTTGTGGGCCGCACAATCTGCGCTCAACGACGCCGGGCTCGAACATGGCCGCAGTCATGGTTGCTATGGAGTTTCTCTCGCTGCCGGAGCGGGAGTCGTCAGCCTTGAAGATCTGAGCCGCTGGGTTGCCGCGGATGGTCGTTTCGACTTCCTCGCCTTCGGCGGCGAATACGAGCAGGTCGGAGGGGCGTCTATCGTGAGAAATCTTGCCCACCGGGCGGCTTCCTTGGTAGCGCAAAAATTCCAGCTCCATGGCCCGAACTGCACGATCACCACGGCCTGCGCGTCAGCGACCCAGGCGTTGGGTCTGGGATTTAGATCGCTGCAGCGAGGCGACGCGGACGTAGTCTTAGCCGGAGGCGCGGATTCCATGATCAATCCAATCGGGATGACGGCTTTTGCGCTGCTCAATGCCGCGGCGACCGCGCCGCTGGAGCCGGAGCTTGTCTGCCGCCCCTTTGATAGAAAACGCTCCGGACTCGTCATCGGTGAAGGGGCCGGCATCGCGGTGCTCGAAGAGGAAGAGCACGCGCGCAAGCGCGGCGCGCGAATCTACGCGGAAGTTGTCGGATACGGCTCTTCCCTGGACGCGTATCAGGTGACCGCGCCGGAGCCGCGCGGGCAGGGTGCGGCGCTCTGCATGAAGCGAGCCCTGCGCGACGCCGGGCTCGAGCCGGCGGATATCGACTATATCAACGCACACGGGACCAGCACAAAACTCAACGACGCGGCGGAGACTCTTGCGATCAAAGAAGTGTTTCAACAGTGGGCGCCCAAAATTCCGATCAGCTCGAGCAAGTCCATGATCGGCCACCTGATGGCCGCCGCCGGGGGCCCGGAGTTTCTATTTACCGTGTTAAGCGTTGGGCGGGACGAGATTCATCCGACCATCAACCTGACCCATCCGGATCCGAAGTGCGATCTGGATTATGTCCCCAACGTAAAACGAAAACATAAGGTTAGAGCCGCCGTATCTAACTCCTTCGGCTTCGGCGGCCAGAATGCATCGATCGTCGTGCGCAAGTACGGTGATAAAGTCGAGTCCGGGGCGGAGGGCTGACGGGTTGCGCCAAACCAAGCGCGCCCAACGGTCACGCGTTATTTTTGTCGAACCGAAGGTCGTCGCAGGGGTGACTGCACTGATTGAATTCGCGCGATCTCGCGAGCCAGGATTCTTGCTGTAAGAAAAGGGATTATTATGCGCTATCTATTGGTCGACCGTATTATTGACTGGCAACCGGGCGAAAGCATCAAAGGCATCAAAAACGTCGCTATGAGCGAAGATTTTCTTGAGTATCACTTTCCCAAAACTCCGGTGATGCCCGGCGTGTTGTTGCTCGAAGCGCTAGCTCAGCTTGCGGGATGGCTTGAGGCCGCCTCTTCCAATTTCGAAAACTGGTTTTTGCTCAATCAAGTGGGACGCTCCTCGTTCTACGGTTTCGCTCTGCCCGGCGACCGTGTGGAGTTAGAGGTGCAAGCAAACTCAACTCAGCTCTCGGCTCCGAAATGTTTTACCGGCTCGTGCAGCGTCGACGGCAAAAAGAGAGTGGCGGCTGAGTTCGCGGGCGAAATCGTGCGTCTGGGGGATATTGAAGATGTGGAGGAGCAGAAACGGCTGTTTCGGTCATTGACCAGAGATGAATCCCGCCGATGAACGCGCCGGAAGTAGTCATTACGGGAGTGGGACTTGTCACGCCTTTAGGCACCGGCGTCGAAGCCAATTGGCTCGGTGTGAAGGCGCCGCGGACCGGCATCGAACATTATCCCAGAATCGGGTTGCCAAACTGCTTCCAATATTTTGGCAAAGTACGAGAGCTTCCATTGCCCGTGCCCAGCTCTCGCAGTCTCGCCGCGCAGATGAAGTTTCTGAGCCGCGGCGCGCAGCTCGGTTTCTCCGCCGCTTGTGAGGCGACTGAAGGAGCGGGTGTCGATCCGAGGGCGATCCCGCCCGGCCGGCGCGCCCTCTATATCGCTTCCGGCGACTACGGCAAAGCCGGGTTTGAATTTCTCTATCCGGCAACCCGAGAAGCAACCGAGGGCAAGTGGGATGCGGTGGATTATGAAGCGTTGAACCAAGCCACGTTGACTTGTGTAAATCCCTTTTTTCTTCTCGAATCGATCGCGAACAACCTGTTCAGTTTTCTATCGGCTTTCTACGATTTCAAAGGACCCAACACCAGTTTGGCGAGCCTTTCGCCCTGCGGCAATCAAGCATTGGAGCTCGCTTATCGAAGCATCCAACAGGGCCGCTCCGACGTGGCGCTTGCGGTCGGCTATGGCCACTGGATCACGGAGATTCCAATCTTTGATCTCGAAGGTTTAGGCTTGCTTTCGAAGTGCCGCGCCGGGGCGGCTTCTTTCCGGCCCTTCGATCAATCAAGAGACGGTTTTATCCCCGGCGAGGGGGGCGCGGCGCTTTTCTTGGAGAATGCCGAGCTGGCCGGGCGTCGCGGCGCTAAAGTCATGGCGACGATCAGAGGGTCAGTGAGCGGCGTGGAGCCGTCTGCTCACGGCAGCCTCGGCGTCGTCGAACGAGTGAGTCTGCGCTGCATGCGTAAAGCTCTGGCGGACGCATGCCGGGATGTCGGCGAACTTGCTTTCGTGAGCGCGCATGGGAGCGCCACCCGCAAGGGAGACCGCTCCGAACTATTGTCCTGTGCCGAGCTGTTGGCGGGGCAGGAGGCCCAAGTGCCGATCTGCGGAATGAAGTCCTACACGGGGCACATGGGCGCGGCCAGCGACCTTGCGGAAATCATCCTCGGAATAAAAGCCGCGGAGGAAGGAATCGTTCCGGGAACTTTGAATTATACGAAGGTTGAGGCCGAGTTCTCGGAGCTGAATCTGTCCGGTCGCCACCAGCGTTGCGTCAAGCGCAGCTTTCTATCGACCAGCTATGGCCTGGGAGGCCAGGCTTCCGCTATCTTGGTTACGGTCTGACACGCCGTAACGTTCGAGGCTCATGGCGCGGAGAAAAAAACCAAAGCACGGTCGGTGCTTCCAGTTTTTGGCATTCCTTGCGGTTTATCTGATCTTACAGATCATAAGAATCACTCCGTTGCGAATCGGCGTCCGGGTCAGCCGCGGCCTCGGGCGTTTGGGCTATTACTTTGCACACAAAAGGCGTCGGATCGCCATCGACAATCTACGCCACGTATTCCTGGGCATCAAAAGCGAGAGTGAAATACGCCTGATTGCCCGCCGGAGCTGCAGCTCATTTGTGACCGCAGGATTCGAGGCGGTTAAATTCATTCCTCTGCTGAGCAAACCCGACGGCTATCCTGTCATTCAGCGGCACTGTAAGGGGCTGGACGAGCTCTTTCTGAAAGCCAGTGAGCTTCATCATCAGTCCGGAGGCTGTATCTTCGTCACGCCCCATCTGGGGAACTGGGAGTTTCTCCCATTCGTAAGTTTTGGCGCGGGCATCGCCATGGTGATGGTGGTACGGCCGCTTGACAACTCGTACTTGGAAAAGTTGCTTTACCAGCAACGGCTGGCGAGCGGGCAGATCATCGTTCCTAAGACCAACTCCATGCATCTCCTGCAATTGGCTCTGCGCCGTGGCAAGTCGGTGGCGATGCTGCCGGACCAGGCCACCATGAAGGCGATCTCGGTTGATTATCTCGGCCGCAAAGCGACCACAACTCCGGTGCCGGCTTTTTTAGCCGTGCGATACCATCGACCCATCGTCGTCGTGGCCTGCTGTCGGAAGTCGAATGATTTTGATTATGAAGGTATGGTCAGCGACCCCATCTGGCCCGATCCGCGGGGCAGCGAGAAGCCGGAGATTGTCCGTTTGACGAAGCTCATGAATCGCGAGATGGGTAACCTCGTGAAACGTTTTCCCGAGCAATACCTTTGGATGCACGACCGGTGGAAACAGTATAGGCACAAAAACGAGCTGACGTTGGCTTGATGCTTTGGTCCTATTGTCGCGGTTGGCGGGAGGTTTTCTGATCGCCCGCTCTGCGACTGTTGTTTGACCGGAGAGAGCCATGCTCCGAGGAGGTCTCATGAGCCTGCAGGGTAAAAATGCGCTGGTGACCGGCGGCGCGTCGGGAATCGGCAGAAGTATTTGCCTGCGCCTGGCCCGAGACGGCGCCGACGTGGCGGTTTTCGATCTCGATCTTGCCGGCGCTGAAAAAGTCGTCGAGGAAATTATCGTGGTTTATCGCCGTTCTTGCCTCAATTCAGAAGAAGCCCATCGTTTGGTCGGGATCTTTATTTGCAAGCTCCAGGAGTTTTTGGGGAAATGATTCACAGCGGTGCTGCAACGACTCCTATCGGTGAAACTCCAAAGGGTGGTTTGGCATGCGAGGAGGCGGGCGCTTCGGCGGCTGACGTTCCCTGGTCTCAGAAGACGGTCTTGGTGACCGGAGCCACAGGGTTTCTCGGGTTTCATGTTGCCACGCGATTGGTTCGGGAAGGCGCTTCTGTTCGGGCACTGGTTCGCAGCCTTTCGAAGGCGTCTCGTCTTATACAAGGGGGCGTCACATGTATTCAGGGAGAGCTGAACGATAGCTCAACGCTACTCAGAGCTTGCCAGGGTTGCGAGTACCTATTTCATCTCGCTGGTGTCGTTAATTTCGGAGCTGACTTGGATCTTATTCGTCGGGTCAACGTCGAAGGCACGCGTGGCGTGCTCGAAGCAGCTCGATCTACAGGTGTGCGACGACTCGTTTATACGAGCTCCATCGTGACGGTGGGGGCAAGTAGAAGGCCAGAAGTGCTTGACGAGCGTGCTCACTGGAACTTGGGGCATCTTTCTGTCCCTTATGTGAACACCAAACGCGAGGCCGAAGAGCTTGTGCTTTCCGCCGCTGGTGGAAGTGTGGAGGCCGTCGTGGTCAATCCTGGCATCGTAGTGGGACCGGACGACTTTTTCAAAAGCGCATTCGGAACCTTGTGCTACCGCTTTTGGCGCGGTCGCGTCCCTTTTTATTTTGACGGAGGGGGCTGTTTCGTGGACGTGCGTGATGTCGCGCGTGGACACCTTCTGGCTGCGCGGCAAGGGCGTAGTGGTGCTCGCTATATCTTAGGGGGCGAGAACATGACCTATGGGAAGTTTTTCCAAGCGTTGGCTCGCGCGAGCGGAATGAGAATCTTTCGTCTCCGGCTGCCTCTCGCGGTTGCCCCAGTAGTGGGTTGGCTCAATGATCGCCTGATGGCGCATAGAAGCGGCCGTTCCTACCTGACCTCGACGGAGGTTCCGCTCTTGTCGCTTTATTTCTATTCCGATTCGGTACGAGCCCGACAGGAGCTAGGCTATCACTCGCGTCCGATTCAAACGAGCCTGGCCGATGCCTATCGTTTCTGGTGTGGAAAAGATGGGAAAGGTAGGTTCTCATGGCCGTGCTAGCGGTTGGACTTGGGGGATCCACGACTGGGGAATCAGGGTCTAGAAATTGATACGGTTAATGAAAGGGGAAGTCACGTGAGTCTTGAGGGAAAAACGGCGCTGATTACCGGTGGCGCCTCGGGGATCGGCCGCAGCATTTGCCTGCGCCTGGCCCGAGACGGTGCCGACGTGGCGGTTTTCGATCTCGATCTTGCCGGCGCTGAAAAAGTCGTCGAGGAAATTATCGGGCTCAAACACAGAGCGGTCGCGCTGCAAGTTGACGTGATTGACAGGGCTCAGGTCAAGGGCGCGATAAATCGGGTGCATGGGCAGATGGGCGCCGTGCACATCCTGGTCAACAGCGCCGGGATCGGCGATTTCGTTCCGTTCGCCAGGATCAGCGAAGATCAGTGGGACCGCATGATCGCCGTGCATCTTAAAGGGCTGTTCAATTGCGCTCAGGCCGTCTTGCCGGACATGATCGACGGCAAGTGGGGGAGAATCGTGACGATCTCTTCCGTCGCCGGGCTGGCCGGGGCTCCGGGGTTGGTTCATTATTCCGCGGCCAAAGCCGGAGTCATTGGCTTTTCGAAGGCGCTGGCAAGGGAGGTAGGCCGCAAGGGCGTGACCGTCAACACAATCGCCCCGGGTATTATCGAGACACCCCTACTGCGAGGCACTGTTTCAAAAGACGATCATATCAAAAATATAATGACAAACACGGTGCGCGCCTCACCGATCAACCGTGTCGGTACTCCCGACGATGTAGCCGCGGCATGCGCTTACGTCGTGTCCGAAGAGGCGGGTTTCCTTACCGGGCAAGTGCTGAGCCCGAACGGCGGGATCTACACCTGAGGTATGCCGCTGCTTCTAACTCCGGGCATTGCACAGCCGTTTGGCTGCCGTTGTCTCGCAGTCGCTAGAAAATTTTCTGGTTGATGAGAGCACCACCTTTACAGGTCAGGTCGTCGCGGTGGACGTGAAAATGAAGAGCGAACGGATCTGGACGATCTTCGAGTTGGTACTTCTTTCTTTTCTGTTCATCGTGGTTATATGGGGCACTTCCTACCGTGGGGTAACGGCTTGGAATGTCGCAGCTGCCATTGCTTTCTTTATGACCATCGGGGTTTCAGCGTATTTACGCCGGCCCGGTTGGAAGTCGTCGGGTTTTCGGGTGGATAACCTTGGCCCGGCGCTGCGGCAAATGGGGTTGGTGACGCTCACTGCGATGCTCGTGATCGCCATCGCATATGGAATCAGCGGTGTGCCGTTGCCAACGATTCCGAGTGGCAGGCTGTTCGATCGTTTGCTCTTCGGGGTATTCCAGCAAGCTTTGATTCTGGGTTATTTGCTGCGGCTCTGGCAGGCCATATTGCCCAATGTTTTCTTAGCAGCCTGTGCCAATGCTTTTTGGTTTGGGCTCGTACATTTACCCGATGTAACTCTAGTATACCTCGCGGGAGTCGGCGAGATGTTTTTTAGCTGGTTGTTTTTTCGGGCGCGCAATGTGTTCGTCATCGGACTCGTTCACGGTGTGCTTTCGCTGGGCATACTGCCGTTACTTAGTAATTCCGGTGCTATGTTTTCTGGACGTATTGGGCCACCCGAGCTTGCCCAAATCGCACGGACTATGGCCACTCGTTCGGGAAACGCCGATCGTTTTGCGATTTGTTCGCTTGTGCTCGCACCGACTCAGTTTGGTCCAGGCTTCAATCGCAAATTGGAGCGAATACTGAGGGGGGTTCAATCTGACACATCCGTTCGCAACACCCTCAAACGTTTTCTCGCCGCAGAGGAGCGTGTTTTTTGCGTGATCACCGAGCGGGAACTGGGCCGTTTTGTAGACCCTTTGATCCGAGCGAATTTAGCGGTGCTGGCGGAGCGCTATATCTGGAGAGATCTGAGAAACCGCCCACACCTTTATGATCGCGACCCGATTCTCGGCATCTTCCGTGATCGAGTGTTTCTCATGTCTAACAAACCGTCGAGGTGAAGGGTCTGCGCGCGAAAGATCGGGGGCTCCAACTCAAACCGCCTGGAACCGCCGGTGTCCGTAGTGCAACGTCAGGGACGCCAAATTGTTCGGACCATCGGGGTTATGAATCTGGAAACGGAGTGCCCGCGTGGCTAATCTGACGCGAAGAAGACAGTTCTACACCGCGATTGCTACTACTTGCGTGGCTATCATTGCATTCACCGTAGGCATTTCTTCGCATGGCCTCGCCTTCATCACCAGCGATTTCGTCAGCGCCCCAGGTCAATTCGCGGCGAATCATGGGGCTTCGATTGTCGAGCTGATCGAGGGGAACCTTTTTGTATGCTGGTATGCCGGGTCGGAAGAAAAAGCAGCGGACGTGCAAATCTACTGTAGCCGGCGGTATGGGCCGACCAACGCGTGGACGGCGCCGCAAGCGGTCGTGAAGTCCGGGGAGACGGCGAGCAACGGATGGCTCGCCAACAAAACGCTCGGCAACGCCGCTCTCTACAGAGGTAATGGCAGCTCGTTATGGCTTTTCTATACCGCCACGACGTTGGTAAGCGGCTGGAGCGGCTCGCACGTCGCGTATAAGATTTCCATGGACTCGGGAACGACGTGGAGCACGCAAGGAAATCGGATCACGAACTTTTGGGGAAATCTTATTCGCAACAAGCCCATCGCTTGGGGCGATAGCCAGATTCTGCTTCCTTTGTATCACGAGCTACTCGGCCAGTACGGTTTTATTTGCGCCGCAACCATACAAAATAAATCCATCGCACCTGAGCAGTGCGAACGAATTCCCGGTCGCGGTCACTTGCAGCCAGCGTTGGTGCGGCTTCCCGATGGCTCCTTGGCTGCCTACCTGAGAAATGCGAAGAGCGGCCAATTGCTTGTCTCCATCGCACCGCTTGGGTCGCTTGTTTGGTCTAGCCCTACACCGACGAATTTGGCCAATCCCAATTCCGCAGTGGATGTGATCGGGATCTCAGAAGGCAGGATCCTTATCATCTATAACAGTAGCCGGAGCGGGCGGAACGTCCTCAGCGTGGCAATCTCTCAAGACGGTTACCACTTTTCATGGATTCGGGATCTAGAAAATGCCCCCGGGGCGGGAGGCTTTTCCTATCCATCCATCCTTCAAGATCGCCAAGGGTTGTGGCATGTCGTCTATACCTATCAGCGGCGCGCCGCAATCAAGCACGTGGCGTTTGATAAAGCGTGGCTTGGAATCCGGTGAGATACCGGCTCCTGTTACGAAGCCACTGAATAATGCCCTGAAGGCTTTCGTCTCAAACAAGCCGTCCGTTGTTTCGTCGATTCGCTTGCTAGCATTTTCCGCGCGACCAGCGAAAAAAGCCCGGAGATACAACACGGAGACTCCTACTTTGAGGGTCTCAGCCAGGACCGTGAACGACAGCCCAAGGGTCGTGTGCGACCCTGGCATCCGGGCTAACTCAATGCGTCCCATATCATCAAAGGGCTGCCCGAAAACCAATTAGACATGCAGCTTACAGTGTCATGACAGCGTCATATTGACAGCAATATCGAGTAATACCGGGTTGCGACGAAGATCGCCGAGCTTACTTAGACGCTCTCGTTAACCTCGCAAAAAGAACGTCCCTCTCGACCGGAAGCGCGGTTGGGGAGTTGGGTATGACTTTATCTAGAATTTCCACGTGGCCCGCGGCCTGTAACACCTTGTCTTCCACGCCTTGAGTCACAATGTACAGGGTTCCTTTGCGAACCAACATGTCCTTAATCTCAATGCTGTCTCGTTTACTCATAAAAAATATTACAGGATGTCGAATGTAGAACACCAGGGGGGTCCTGTTTTGGCCGACCACTATAATCTCCTCTCCGGAAGGCACTTGAGCATTTACGCGTTGCGCAAATTCCCTGTCGCGGCGTCTTGGATCAAGGCGGGGCACAATCCAAGCCTGGACAGTTAAGCCCGTTAACAAAAGCATCAAAACCACAGATGAGGCTGCAAGCCATCGGCGGCCGGCGGTAAAG
>ORMF011525611.1_pt1 | contig 35419 bp, 27 predicted proteins | sample 1779871 | NCBI WGS metagenome assembly ORMF01 (sample SAMEA104232316, study PRJEB22302) | groundwater metagenome | biome: forest; feature: aquifer; material: groundwater | place: USA | collected 2011-08-07 | depth 5.4 m
TCACGCACCTCGAGGGAATGGTATGGACCGCGTCAAGAATCTGCGTGGGCTGTTCGCGTGCACGGCGTTATCGTAGTCCCGTTCACCGCATCGAGGCACGCGAGTACTGGACTTTGAAACCTGGTTCTGGCTCATCCGTATATCGGCCGCTGGCGGCCTTAAGGGTTTACTGTGATCGCAGGTAGCGCTTGCTTGTGGCGTTTTCTGCAAACACAATATATGCCCAGTGTCAGCTGAAAGACGGTGGTCTGATTGCCGCTGTACGGCGAGGCGAACGTGGAGGTGATGACGTGCACGCAATGAAAAGGGCGCTCTGCATCGCGACAGCCGCCGTCGTCGCGCTTGTTGCGGTCCCGACTTCCGGTGACGCTCGAGTCGTGCGTGTCGAGATCACGCAGAGGCGCCAGGTCGCGGATGGCAAGAGCTTTGGCGACGTGGGTCCTTACGAGCGACTTGACGGGGTTGTCGTGATGGAGGTCGATCCGCGCGATCCCCTGAATGCGGTGATCGTGAATCTGGATAAAGCGCCGAGAAACGCCAAGGGACTTGTGGAGTTTTCGACGCCGGTGTTCATCCTCAAGCCGGTCGACATGAGTCGAGGGAACGGGAAAATTTTCTACGGCGTCAACAATCGCGGGAACAAGCTCGAGCTGGCGCGGCATACGTTCGGTCCGTTGGAGGGCGCGAATCAAAACAACCCGCTGAGTGCCGCGGACTTCGCGGACGGGCTGCTCTTTCGCCTCGGGTATACGTATGTGGATGCCGGCTGGCAGGGGAACGTCGCACCCATCAACGACCGGCTCGTCCCGACACTACCGATAGCGAAGCAACCGGACGGGAAGCCCATCGTCACCAAGACGCGTGTGCAGTACATGGACCGGAATATTCCACTTTCAGGGAGCTTCACGCTCACCCTGGGGGGAGATTCCAACTTCGTGTCCTACCCGACGGCCGACATGGATACGTCGCATTCGACGTTGACCGTCCGCGATTCCTCCAATGGTGCCAAGACGCCGATTTCACCAGACAAGTGGGCATTCGGAAGCTGTCCCGACGGGCGGTCCAGCCTGAAGCCGAACGCGACGGATGTCTGCCTGTTCGACCGCTTCCGGTCAGAGCGCATCTACGAGCTGATTTACCCTGCGAAAGATCCCTTGGTCATGGGTCTCGGCTACGCGGTCACTCGAGATATCGCCTCGTTTCTCCGATATGAATTGAGGGACGATGCGGGAAATCCCAACCCGGTGGCGCTGAGCGGCGAGACCGTGGGAATTCGCCGCGCCTACGGAAGCGGCAGCTCGTCGACCCGCATGTCCATGCGCGCCTGGTTGTATCTCGGCTTCAATGAAGACGAAGCGCATCGCAAGGTTTTCGACGCGGTCCAGGTCCACATCGCCGGCACGCATCGACTGTTCGCAAACGTCGAGTTCAGCGACCCCAACACCTACTCACGCCAGGACGTGTGGCACGATTGGCTGTCGAGGTCATATCCGCCGTTGACGTACGCCGTGACCGCAGACCCGGTGTCCGGGATTCGCGACGGCATTTTGAAGCGCCCTGCGACCGATCCGTTGGTCTTTCAGCTCGATTCGGCGTCCGAGTTCTGGCAGATGCAGGCATCCCTCAACGTGCACGACGCCAAAGGCAAGCCGGTGCCAATCCCCGAAAGTGTGCGGCTCTATTTCGCGGAGAGTTTCGACCACGGAGGGGTAACTGGCCTGTTCAGCCGGGGGAGGCCGGCGCCTCTGTGCGAGTACATGGGACAGGGCGGCGGCTGGTCAGCCACAGCTCGCGCTCTTTTCATCGCACTGGATGAGTGGGCCGATCGGGGCGTGGCGCCACCGAAGAGTCACTACCCGTCGGTTGCCGACGGAACGCTGGCCTCGTTGGCCAAGGCTGGGCCCGCGTTTCCCACGATCCCGAAAGTGACCTTTCCGACCATGCTGAACGAGCTGACCCTTCCCGACTTCGGCCCTGGATTCAGCTCCACGGGAGGACGTCTCTCGCGATTGCCGCCGACTCTCGGGGACAGCTATCAGGTGATGGTTCCCAAGACCGACAGCGACGGGCTGGACCTCGGCGGAATCAGAGCAATCGAGCTGGCTGCGCCCGTTGCCACCCTCACGGGCTGGAACGTGCGAGCTGCTGGGCATCGGCGACCGGAACTCTGCGAGCTGAAGGGCTCGTACCTCCCGTTTGCGAAAACCAAGGCGGAGCGCGAGCAGCGTAGCGACCCGCGGCCATCGTTAGAGGAACGGTACGGCGATCACGCCGGCTACGCGAACGCGGTCGCGGCGGCCGCTCGGCAGCTGGTCAAGGAACGATTCCTGCTGCAGGAGGACGCCGACAGATACATCGAGGCAGCGAAGGTAAGCGACGTGTTGCGCTAGAGGTTCTAGTGAAGGCCGATGAACGTCGGCACGGCGCGAAGCCCCATCGCAAGCAGCAACATCGCGAGCGATGGCAGCGCAAACCACGCCACGAGAGGTTCGTTCCTCACGTAGACGCTCGTCTTGACCTCCCCCTGCTCGAGCTCATCGAGCGATCGCGCGGCCGCGTCGAGGTCTGACAAGGATTCAGCCGCGTAGTAGTGACCCCCTCGGCTCCGAATCGCCTCGATGAACTCGTCCACGTGCGGAGAGTGCTTTCTTTCCTGCTCCAGATCGACGCCGATCATATGGACCCGAGTGCCGGCCCTCGTTGCCTCATCGAGCGATTGCATCGGGTCTCGTCCCATGTTGCTGGCGCCGTCGGTGAACACCATCAGCACTTTGTTCCGCCGCTCCGATGTCGACTGCCTCCGCAGCAACAGCATGCCGGCGGCGATGCCGTCGCCTATCGCGGTCTTGCCCTCGCCGACCAGACTATTGGGATCAATGAGGCTGAAATAGCCGAGCAGATGTTCATGATCAACCGTCAGCGGGCTCACGACATAGCTGTTATCCGAGAACACGACCACGCCGAAGCGATCGCTCGGCCGCCGCTGAATGAACGCGCGCAAGGCCTGCTTGACCGCCTCGATACGCGCGGGACCGGTCCCTGAGGGCTGAGCCCGTAAGCCCTCGCTGACGCCAATCGGCTGCGTCATGCTCAGCGACAGATCAATCACGAGCACGATGTCGAGACCCTGTATCCGGACTTCTCGCTGGACCAAGGCAAGAACCGGCTGCAGAAGACCGCACAGCACCATGGCGAGCGCCGCGGCCGCCAGGCCCAGCGGCAGGTGACGCACCGCGGACGCCCGGTACAACGGATCCGTCAGCAGCGCGGTGGTCGTCGCGGCAACCGCTCGACGTCGGGTGAATCGACGGACCGTGAGAACTGCGACAAGAATCGCGATTGGCGCCCACCAGAGGTCCAAGCGCAGAAATCTCATCGCCCCTGACCGGGGTATGAGACGAGCACGGCCTCGGCTTGATCAAGGGCACGGACCAGCTGCTCGCGCGAAGGTGGTTGACTGGGCCCGCCATATCGGGCGCGTTCGCATTCCCGAAGCACACGCGCGATGGCGCGCGGCGTCGTCACGTCCCCTCCAGTGCCTGCTCCGGCGTCGATCTCATCAGGCGTCACCGATCTCGCGTGAGGGTTCATCTCGGCGAGAAATTCCCGCAGCAGATGGTCGAGCCCGCCGAACGCTTGACGAAGGGCCTCCGCGTTGGCGGTGTCACTGAGCTGCCTGATCGCATTGAGAGCCAACCGGTAATCAGTCGGCTGGCGGCGCGCCGAATCCTGAGTCTCTGTCGATGTTCGCCGCCCCATTGTCGCGGTGAATCCAAGGGCCACGGTTATCAGCGACAGCGCGACCAGCGCGAGGCCAAGCGGGTAGATCAGATGGCTGATCGATGGAAGGAGCACCGGCGTTTTGGCGGAACGGAGGACTGACCCGGCCGAGTCGGGCAACGTGCTGTGGAGGGCGACGTCCTGTCCGGGCACGTCAGCTACGCCATCAGGGACCCGATCATCGATGCGCCCGTCGGGTTGTTTGCGGTAATAACGAATCGACATCGGCCCAATGCGAAGACGCTCCCGTTCAGGTGTGTAGCTCGCGAGCTGAAAGCGGGCTCGGTACACGACGCCGCCGCCGTCGCGCGCTTCTCGTGTCGTGTTGGCGCTGCGCACCTCGAGCCCCTCTAGCGGCAAATGATCGCGCCCGAGATCGCCCTCGATGATGTCGTAGCCAGGCAAGCAGACGAGGTCGACCGTGTAGGTCACCGGATCGCCCACCCATGCAGCCGTTCTGTCGAGCGATGACCGAACGGTGACGGGAACCCGTTGGACTGCCCCCGAGGAACCGAGTTGGGTATCTGCGCACCCGAACATGGCCGAACAGACGATGATGATTGTCGACAGCGTTGCGAGCCGCGACACTACCGCCTCCTCTCGAAGAACGCGATGAGAGGCGTCACGACATCCCCCGCGGCGTCCACCAAGATCGGTTCGATTCCAATCCCGTAGCAGCAGCGCACCAATTCCTCGCGGCGTCGCTCAACCGTTGCCGCAAACTGTGCCCGCACGGCGTCATTCAGCCTGACAGCGCGTTCCTCACCCGATTCAAGGTCTCTCACTCGCACAAAGCCCGATCCCTCGGGCAGCCGCGTCTCGCTCTTGTCCGACAAGACGACCGCGGTCACGTCGTGGCGCGCCGCGAGGATCGCCAGTTCGGCTGTCGAGCTCAGCTGCTCGTGAACGAGAAAATCTGACACGATCACGATGAGTGTCAGTCGTTTGAGCGAGCGCAATAGATGATGAAGCGCCGGAACCAGCAGAGTCGGACCGGGGGGGGCATCGATGGCATATAGCTCTGACAGCGCCGTCCACACGCGCCGTGGCTTTGCCGTCGGAGGCACCCATTGTGCGACTCGATCCGTGAAGGCCACGAAACCGGTCCTGACTTGATCGGCCGCAGCTGAGAACATCAGTGACGCCGTCACGCGCATGAGCGCCTCACGCTTCGATCGCCCGCTCGACGCCATGTTCATCGATCGAGAAAGATCGATCGCCATCACGAGATCTAGCTCCCGCTCCGCGTGCATCTGCCGCACGAAGGCCTGGCCGCTTCGGGCCGTGACATTCCAGTCGATTCGCCGCACGTCATCGCCGACCTGGTAATGTCGATGCCGATCGAAATCAACACCATCCCCTGCGCGGCGGCTTGTATGCGCTCCGGCTCGCAGACTGCGGATGCGGCGAGCCGTTTGGAGCTCGATGTACCGGAGTTCTTGCGCCAGATCGTCTGGAATCACGCTGACCTCTACGGAAGCGGAACGGCGGTCAGCAGCTCGCCGAGAATCTCGTGCGTGTCGATGTTCTCGGCCTCTGCTCGAATACTCCGCAGGACCCGGTGGCCGGCGACATCCTCGAACACCTCCTTGACGTCGCCGGGAAGAACGTAGCTTCGGCCATGGAGGAGAAACGCCGCAGTCCGGGCGACCGCAAGCACATGCTGGCAGGCCCGGGGTGAGATGCCGAGCGTCAGCAGTTGACGTAACGCAGGGCGACCGACATCTTCAGGGCGGCGTGTCGCATGCCCGAGCCGCACGATGTACGCGCGAATGCCTTCGTCTACATACACCTCGTTGCGGATGAAATCGCGGATAAGCGGCACATCACCTGGCGCCAAGTAGCGCTGCAGGTTGACACGGTCAGCTCCAGTCCGGAGCATTTCGATCTCGTCCGCCTCTCGTGGATAGGTGACTTTGAGCATCATGGAAAACCGATCGAGCTGGGCTTCCGGGAGCGTGTAGACGCCTTCTTGTTCAACAGGGTTCTGGGTCGCCAAAACCCAGAAGGGATCCTCGAGCTCGAAGGTCTGCTCTGCCAAGGTCACCTGGCGCTCCTGCATGGCCTCGAGGAGCGCGCTCTGGGTCTTGGGCGTTGCGCGATTGATTTCGTCGGCAAGAACGATGTTGGCAAAGATGGGGCCGCGCTCGATCCGAAACGTGGACGTCGTGGCGTCGTAGATGCGGGTGCCGACGATGTCGGCAGGCATCATGTCGGGCGTCAGCTGAATCCGTTGGAAGGACGCGGCGATGACATGAGCGAGCGTCGTGACGGTAAGCGTTTTGGCGACGCCAGGTACGCCCTCGAGCAGCACGTGACCGCAACCCGCGCGTGAACCGGATCGCGTGAACGAGTACGGAATGGCCGTGAACAGGGCGGTGAGCAATCGATGCACCAGAGTGGTCTGGCCGACGACGACCTTCGAGACCTCGTTTGCGAGGGACTCCGTCGTCGCGAAGACCGTCTCGGCCGCCATGCCGCCCCGCATTGTGGTCGTCGGATTCAAGGTCATAGGATGGCCAGAAGCGTCGCAAGCGCGATGGCGCCGCACGCCAGACTCCAGGGATAAAGGTCGCTGTAGTGGTCGATGCTCCAACCGACGAAGTGCCGCTCCCGGCCGGCGATGTCTTCGAGCGCCGCCCTCAATTCCCCACCGGAAATCGAGGGGAAATAGCGGCCACCCGTCGCGCGGGCAATTGCCTGCAACGTGCCTTCGTTGAGACGGGTCCGCAGTGGCCGGCCGTCCTCGTCGAGCAGAAAGCTGGCGGCAGATCCGGTCGGCGCTGGAATCGGCACCTCCTCAGTGGAACCTATCCCGATGCTGTAAATCGGAATCCGCAGGGCGGCAAACTTCGCGACGGTTTCCTGCAGGCCTGTGCCGTGATCGTCGCCATCCGACACGATGACGACGAAGGTCGGGCGTGGTGGGTTGCCCCTGCGTATCACTTCGAGCGCGTTCTCGAGGCCTGCCCTCAGATTGGTGCCGAACAGCGGACTTCGGTCTTCTTCGATCCAGTCCAGATAAAAGAGCACAACATTGGTGTCACGGGTCTGCTGTGACAAGGTGACCGACGACGCCGCAAATCCGATCAGGCCGACCCGCGCGATCGTGTCGGGTTTGGTCCGAATGAAGTTCCGAATCTCCAGGCTGGCGCGCCGAGCGCGCGACGGCTGAACATCCTCGGCCTGCATCGATGCCGAGCGATCGAGCATGAGCAGGAGGTCGCGGCTCTCGTAACTGGGTGTCCAGATCACCATCTGAGGACGCATGGCCGCAACGACAAGCGAGACCCCCGCGATCGTGACGAGCGTGACGACCGTCAGGTCGTGGCGGAGGCCTGCGATGCGCGACAGGCGCTCGATTCCCGGTCCAAAGCCGGAAAGACGGCGCATTCGCTCGCGCAACCGTCGATGGAGTAGACACAGGGCCCACAAGGCGGGGAGGGCGAGGAGCCAGAGAGAGGCGTCTGGGTGAAGGAATCGCATCGATTGACCCGCTCAACCCGTTCGGCGGCCGCCGCGGGACTGCGGGCCTCGCTCACGAAGGATCCTGATGATTTCCTGTGTCGGCGTCTGAGGCTGCTCCTGGAGGGTGCTGAGGAACCGGCCCGTCACCTCGTAGTTGAACTTCGAGTCCCAATCGCCAGGGGCCAATTCGAGCGCGCGGCGAAACGACTGGTGCGCCTCGGCCATGAGTCTCACACGAACCTCGGGGTCAACTTCAACGAGCGCCTTGTCGAAGAGGGCGCACCCGGCCCAAAACGCCGCTGGGCCACGGACCGTTTTGGCGTCCGCGTCTTCGAGAATCCGGTCGTACCGCCGCAACGCATACTGCAGCGACAGCTGGTTGCCCATGACGAGATTGTCCAGACCAGGGAAGAAGTGTTGCCCGTAGGGGATCCAGTCGAGTCGATGGCGCGCGACGGTGTACTGCTGGACGGCCCGGTCGAGATCCCCGCTCACCAGCGCCCGTTCGGCGGCAGCGATCGGTCTCAGCCACCATGCGACGCACAAGAGAAACAACCCGATCACGATCGTGGCGGTCGCCACGACGCTCATGGTCCGGGACAAGTGAAGGTTCTTGGGGATGACCGCTTATACACTGAAACGCTGGCCGCGCAGAAGACTTTTTGGTCGTGCGGCCATCGCCTTGAAAGTCAAGCCCGTTAGCTATACGCTGCGCAGAGCGCAACAGGCGTCGGGCATGGCGCCAACATCGCCGAAGGGCCGTCTTGCGATGAGCAAGTGGGCGTCACCAATACCGAAACGGTGACGGCCTGCAACCCGGCGACCTTTACGTGAGCACAGTTCTGAGGGAGACTTCGCATGCGCGAGCGATGGTTCCGCTCCATTGTCGTGAGCTTCTGGGCGCTCGTGCTGTGCGCCGCCAGCGTCAAACTCGCAGCCCAGCCGGGCCAGACCGGGCGCCCACCGAGCGGCCCGGCGTACAGCCGCGTGGACATCGAGGCCGGGGCGCGCCTCTACGCGGCCGCCTGCGTCGAATGTCACGGGCGCACTGGCGATCAGGTAGGGACCGTCAACCTGCGCACCGGTCAGTTTCGCCGGGCGTCCAGCGATCAGGATCTGAGCGGGGTCATCGCCAACGGCATCCCGGCCGCGGGAATGCCGCCCCATGGTTTCACCCAGCCCGAACTCTCCGCCCTGGTCGCGTACGTTCGCAACATGCGCGACTTCGACGGCCGCTCGGTGACGCTCGGCGACGACAGCCGCGGCCGACTCGTCTTCGAGGGCAAGGGCGGTTGCATGCGGTGTCACCGCGTCAACGGCCAGGGGTCGCGCGTCGCTCCAGATCTCAGCGACATCGGCGCGCTGCGGGCGGCGAGCGGGCTGGAGCGTTTGCTGGTCGATCCGACATCGGTCATGCTGCCGATCAACCGGCCCGTCCGGATCGCGACGAAGGACGGCCGCATCCTGACCGGGCGGCGTCTGAACGAGGATAGCTTCACGGTTCAAATCGTGGACGAGATGGAGAACCTCGTCTCGGTCGAGAAGGCTGACGTCCGCGAGTACACGATCCTGCAGAAGTCGCCGATGCCCTCCTATAAGAACACGCTCAGTTCTGCCGAATTGGCCGATCTCGTGGCGTTCCTCGTCTCGTTGAAAGGATCCTGATCATGGCACGATCGAGCCTGTTCGCCCTGCTGCTCGGCCTCACGCTCGTCGTGCCGTTGCACCTGCGGGGCCAGATCCCGCGGGAGGTCACGTTCGAGCGGCTCCCCCAGTCGGCCCCAGGACCCGCAGAACCGGCTGAAATCCCCCGCCTCGTCCAGGACCCCCCGCCACAGTCCGCTCAACGAGATCACCGCCGCGAACTTCCGAAATCTGGAGCAGAAATGGGTCTACCAGGGCGCCACGATGGGGGCGTGGCAGTCGACGCCGCTCGTTGTCGACGGCGTCATGTACGTCACGCAGCGGCCCAACGATATCGTGGCCCTCGATGCGAAGACGGGGCGAGCCTTCTGGGTCTATCAGTACCGTCCGGATCCGAATCACAAGGCCTGCTGCGGGGCGAACAACCGCGGGGTCGCGATGCTCGGCGACACGCTGTACATGGGCACGCTCGACGCGCACCTCGTCGCCGTCGATGCCAGGAACGGGCGCCAGCTGTGGAACACGCTCGTCGCCGACATGAAGACCTCATATTCGCTGACGCACGCGCCCCTCGTCGTGAAGGACAAAGTGATCGTCGGCACTGGAGGCGGCGACCGCGGTATTCGCGGGTTCATCGCGGCGTACGACGCGAAAACAGGCAAGGAGCTCTGGCGGTTTTACACGATTCCCGGGCCGGGAGAGCGCGGCCATGATACCTGGCAGGGCGACGCATGGATGCATGGCGGCGGGTCGATCTGGTTGACCGGGTCGTACGACCCGGCGCTGAACCTGACCTACTGGGGCGTCGGCAATGCCGGTCCGGACTGGAACCCGGATCAGCGGCCCGGCGACAATCTCTACACCAACTCGGTCGTCGCCCTGGATGCCGACACCGGCAGGCTCAGGTGGCACTTCCAGTTCACGCCGAACGACGCGTACGACTTCGACGCGGTCCAGACGCCCGTGCTCGTAGATGCTGCGATCGGCGGCTCCGCACGCAAGCTGATGCTCTGGGCGAATCGCAACGGATTCTTCTACGTGCTGGACCGGACCGACGGCCGGTTCCTGCTCGGCAAACCCTTCGTGAAGGTGAACTGGGCCGCGAACGAGCTCGAGTCGAACGGCCGTCCGATCCAGACGCCGCAGCCCGCCGGGATGCCCACCTGGCCGGGCAATCAGGGCGGTACCAACTGGTACTCGCCGTCGTACAGCCCGCGCACGGGCCTGTTCTACCTCTCGGTGTGGGAAGACTACGCGAGCGTCTTCCGCAAACAGAAACAGGAATATGTCGCTGGACAGCCGTTCGGCGGCGGCGGTCCCAGCCCCTACGTGCCGGTGCCCGGTGCGCCGGCGGTCCCGTCACTCCTACGCGGCCCGATCAACAACTGGACCGAGGCCGCGGGGCACGGGGCGGGGTTGGCGCTCGACATGAAGACCGGGGAGAGAACGTGGAAGTTCGACATGACAGACGTAACCGTCGGCGGCATTCTGACAACCGCCGGCGACGTCCTCTTCACCGGAACCCGTGACGGATATTTCCTTGCGTTGAATGCGCGTACGGGGGCGCTGTTGTGGAAGACGAATCTGGGCGGTCCGATCGTCTCGGCGCCAATCACCTACCAGGTCAACGGCAAGCAGTATGTCTCCGTCATCGCGGGCATGAGCCTGGCGACGTTCGGCCTGCCATGACGTTTCTTCGATTCGTCGGCAATTGCGAAGTACGATTCGCGTGAGAGATGGCGAGTTCTGACCTCTTCCGATTCCAGATGTCATCCCAATGCCGCGCTCGGCTGTTCGTGAAACTCGCCGGCTCGATGTAATATTGGCGGGGGCGTTTATGAACCTTTCAAAGATTCTACTGACAGGTTGTGCCGCCGTTCTCATCGGTGTCTCACCACCGGCTTTTGCGCAGCATCACGGCGGGGGTGGGGGGCACAACGGCGGAGGCGGCGGGCATAGCGGCGGCCAGGGCGGCCAGGGCGGACACAGCCGTGGTGGGTCGGCCAGCCGGGAGGGTGGGGTTAGTCGAGGTGAGTCGCGCGCAACCTCGCCGCGATCCGCGCCCAGCTCGCAAGGTGGCGTTTCGCGTGGCGAGGCGATGGGCCCGCGAGGGTACGCCAACGTGCGCGGCCGTGTGGTCCCTCGGTACTCAATCGTCGCGCCGGTGCACTTCTATCGTCCGTATTACACGTTTCAGCCGCGCCTGAGTCTGGGGTTTGGCCTGTGGGCCGGCTATCCGTTTGCGTATTCGTACGCCTACTACGATCCGTTCTACTACCCGTACGGCTCCCCGTTCTACTACCCCCCGTACGGCTACGCTAATCCGTACGGCTACCCGCCCTACGACGGTTACTACCCACCGTCCGGCTACCCGGCAACGAGCTATCCAGCGTATCCACCGGCGTCGGGTTATCCACCGCGATCCAACTATCCGCCCTCGGCGTATCGGTCCGATCGGCAGGAAGCACCGGGTTCGATCGACGTGCAGCCTGGCCAGGTGAACACGGGCGGCCTGAGCTTTGAGATCACGCCGACGACCGCGCAGCTGTTCGTGGACGGCACCTTGGTCGGCGCGGTCGGCCAATTCACGCCGACCACCCAGCCGCTCGGTCTGCCGGCTGGGCGTCATCAGATCGAGGTGCGCGCACCCGGCTACCGAACCATGTTATTCGACGTGGAGATCATCGCCGGCCAAGTCATTCCGTATCAGGGCGCACTGGAGCGGTAGGCTGGCATCGGATTGAGGGGCGTTGCCGTCGGATGCCTTCCGCATCGCCAGGGATCAAGGTCGAGCAGGCCATCGCTCCAACAGGCATCAGCGTCAGTCGCCTCCTTGGCGCCTTCTCAGGAGCAATTCCTGGAATAGCTCACCCAGACTGTCCTCGCGCTCCTGGTCTCGTCACTCACGCCTATGAATCTTTCCCGACGGCACTTTTTCCTGTTGACGACTGCGGCAATCCTCCAGCGGGGAACGGAGGGCGCCAAGCGTGACATGGTGGTACGCTCGGCGCGTCCTCAGGACCTGGAGATGCCGCTAGCGGCCTTCTCCGACTACATCACGCCCATCGATCGGTTTTTCGTCCGCACTCACGTCCACGTTCCACACATTGCCGGCAACGATTGGCGATTGAATGTTGACGGCGAAGTGACGACTCCGCTTACGCTGACCATGGACGACCTCCGACGACTACCCGCCGTCGAACTCGTGAGCGTCCTCGAATGTGCTGGCAACGGGCGCGCCTTCTACGAACCCTCAGTTCCCGGTTTGCAATGGACTCATGGTGCGGTGGGGAATGGGCGCTGGCGCGGGGTTCGGCTGGCAGATGTCCTCAAGAGAGCAGGGATCAAGGCGTCTGCGAAGGAAGTCCTCCTCAACGGTACGGATGTTCCGATCGCGGCGATGCCCGACTTCAGACGTTCGATTCCGATCACAAAAGCGCTTGATGTGGACACGCTGCTTGCGTACGAAATGAATGGCGAAATCCTCCCGGTCGAGCACGGCTTTCCGCTGCGCGTCGTGGTTCCTGGTTGGGCGGGAGATTCGTGGATCAAATGGTTGACGTCAATTTCCGTTCTGAACAAAGAAGACGATGGGTTCTGGATGGCGCGCGCCTACCGGCACCCGGGGAAGCCCGTGCAACCTGGTACGGCTGTCCCTCCAGAGCGAATGCAGCCTGTGACCAGTCTCCGCGTGAAGAGCGTCATCGCCGCCCCTCTGGATGGATCCCGAACTGTTAGTGGCAAGTCCATGACGATCCGCGGTGCAGCGTGGAGCGGCGACCGAGGTCAGGTGGCTGCGCTCGAAGTGAGCGTCGACGGCGGGCGCAGCTGGAAACCTGCCAGGATGCGGCGCGATCAGAGAACAAAATTCGGTTGGCGGCTATGGGAATACGACTGGACGCCGTTACGCGAGGCGTACTACACCATTCTGGCGCGGGCTCGGGATACCGCCGACAATATGCAGCCGTTCGATCAAGAGTGGAATCCCTCGGGCTATGGCTGGAACGTCGTACCGCGAGTCAGAGTCAACGTGGTGAGTGAGCTGTCGAGCGACGGGCCGCGGCACGCGCAAGGGGTCGCGCCCGGCGTCGTGCCACCGGCCTCATTCCAGAGCGCGTGCGTCCGTTGTCACGAGGACGATGTCATCCGCCAACAGCGCCTTACACGTGCCCAGTGGGAGGCCGAGATCAACAAGATGATAGGTTGGGGCGCGAAGGTCCCAATAGAAGATCGTGACACACTGCTAGATTACCTGGCTGGAACTTACGGGCCACGGCCCCCGATGTAGTTCTTGTTGAATCGAGAAACTGCGCGACGGTAGTGATACCGTCGTTGAGCGCCTTCAACCCGTCGGCGGCTTCTCGCCGAGAAGCGCACGTCCTCCATTGATCGCTGGCACGGTCGAACGGATGATATTCCACCCTTCCTTTACGCGCTTCACCACGTCGTTCGGGGTAGTCGCAGTGATGGCGCACGCGACTTTGTGCGTTTTGCACGCCTTCAGAATCTGTTGAAATGCCGCTTCCGTTTCGGGCGATCCGGGACGTACACCGAGCGAGCGGCTCAAATCGCTCCCCTGGCCAGGAAAAAGAGCACCCACACCGGGTGTCGAGGCTATCGCGTCGAGGTTCTTGAGACCGTCGACCGACTCGATCATCATTGTCGCCAGCAAGTCGCCCTCGGGATTCAGCGGCCAGAGGTCGGCATGCCGTTCGTATTCATCTGCGTTGACTCCCCAGATCCAGATTGCGTTTCCCGGACCGGAACCGCGGATGCCTTTGGGCTCCGGATACTTCGAGCCCTTCAGCTGGGGATAGCGCATGGTTTTAACGGCGAACTCGGCCTGGGCGCGGCTGTCGACGCCGTTGAAGATGACCCCGTGCAGCCCGATGTCCAGGGCCTGCTTGACGACCCACTGCGATTCGTCAGCTTCCGGCGGAAAGCGCGCGAACAGCGCAACATTGGGCTGAAGATTGCCCTTCTTGAGCACCAGCGATTTGTCGCTCATGCCCATCAGAAACATGTGGAGGGCTGGCATATCCAGCGGGTTGTGCTCGAGATCCGCATACACGTAATCCACGGGTGCGCGCGCCACCTCGCGAGCGTAGCTGAGCGACAAATCCCCGGTGTTCAGGCCGTAGACGGTCTTGCCCTCGACGAGTTTGGCGATGACAGGGTTCAGATGCACGTACGACTGCTGGGCCAACGGCACGCCTGGCATTAGAACGATGACAGCCACGATGACAGCCAGCGCCACCATCGCCACAGGCTTGCGATCCAAGGATCGGAGCCGGGAGTGTCGTATCCGGTTCACCATTTGACTATCTCCTCTGCAGCGTGATCCGCAAGCAACGAACAGTGGCCTCACCCCTCGCTTATCTCGGCAACCTGAACGCGAGGAATTCGCCAGTGTAGTTCCCGCCACTCACGGCAATCACAATGTACTGCGCGCCATTGAACATGTAGGTCATTGGCGAGCCGGACGCCTGCGCTGGCAGAAAGACCGCGCCTTCCTCCGCGCCGGTGGCCTTGTTATAGGCGCGTAACATTGCCCCTCGCTGCCCCGAAGGCATCGTCACGACACCGCCCTCTCCGGCGATCACGAGGGTCTTGGTCACCAGGGTTCCCGCGCGTGCCAGCCGACCAGTACGCGGTACGTTCAGCCCTTTCAGGGCCGGATGATTCCTGACCCCATCGGGCGTTTCGCCGTGAGCAACCTGCCACGCAATCTCGCCCCGATCGAGGTTGATGGCCGTGATGCGGCCCCATGGTGGTTTCACGAGTGGTAACCCGTTCACGCTCATCCCCACCCCCATCTCGCGCGCCGTCGGCGGCTGCGGGGGGGCCGGAGCGTTGTCGTTCACACCGCCCTCTCCTCGCCCACCGCCGCTCCCGCCGCGACCAGCCGTGGCGGTCGCGACGCCGGAGATGTAGTTCATGTCGGATCGTTGCTTGTTGGGCGGAGGAACGAGTCCGAGAGAGGCGAGGGTCGTCTGCGAGTACACATACACGGTGTGCGTGTCAGGATCGTACGAGCCGCCTTCCCACTTCGTCGCGCCGATGCCCATCGCCAACTGGCCAAGAGGGCCTTCTGCTTTGCTCACCACCGGCGGCGAGAACATCGGACCGATCTTGTACCTTGACGCGACTTTCAATGCCTCAGCCCGCAGCTCGGGCGTGAAGTCGATCAGGTCGTCGACGGTGACTCCTTGGCGGTCGTATGCCGGCGGCTTGGTGGGAAACGGTTGCGTGGGGCTCGTCTTCTCCCCCGGCACGTCAGACTGCGGAACCGGTCGCTCCTCAATGGGCCAGACGGGCTCACCAGTGACTCGATCGAACACGTACAGCCAGGCTTGCTTGGTCGGCTGCGCGACCGCCTTGATCAGACGGCCATTGACATTGATGTCCGCGAGAATCGGCGCGCACGGGATATCGTAATCCCAGATGCCATGGTGCACCAGCTGGTAGTGCCACTTACGCTGCCCCGTCTTGAGATCAACCGCGACGAGACTTTCGCCAAACAAGTTGTTCCCAGGGCGGTGGCCCCCGTAATAATCTCCGGTTGGCAGCTCGATTGGCAGATATGCGAAGCCAAGCTTTTCATCGATCGACATCTGTCCCCAAGAGCCGGTATTGCCTGTGTACGACCAGGAGTCTTTTTCCCAGGTGTCATTCCCGAACTCGCCCGGTCGTGGGATCGTATGGAAAATCCAGACGCGTTTACCGGTGCGCACGTCGTAGCCGCGGACGTACCCTTTCTCGTTTCGCATGCTCTTCGGAGCTGCTCCCGACAGGTGCGCCGCCCCAATCAGGATGGTCGTTCCTGAAATGACAGGGGCCGAGTGGTATCCGATCTCACCGGTGATCAGATCCATCGATTGATCATCGTCGAGCTTCAGATCGACGATGCCATTCTTCCCAAACCCCGAGATGGGGCGACCGCTCCTCGCCTCGAGGGCAACCATCTGGTACCCGGGTGTGACGTAGACAATCCGTTCTTCTTTGCCATCACTCCAATACGCGAGGCCGCGGCCGGACAGCTGCCGTGGCGCCGCCTCGCCGCGTTTCCCCTCGTTCAGGCTGAACACCCAGCGCAGTTCGCCGGTGCCAGGGTCGAGCGCCACCACCGCGCGCCGACTCCCACCCACGGTATAGAGGACGCCGTTGGCCATCAGCGGCGTGGCCTCGAGGTTGAACTCGGGCCGCGCGCCCAAATGGTCCGTCTTGAAGCGCCAGGCGACCTCGAGCTTGCCAAAATTGGCCGCGTCGATCTGGGTGAGTGGGGAATAGCGCGTGTTCGCGAGATCGCCGCCATAGGTTCGCCACTCTCCATTCGTGGCGCCCGTCTGCGCAGCCGGATGCCCTCCCGTCCACAGAAGGAGAGCCACCACCGGAGCAAGCATGCCAAGCATGCCGACTGAACGAAACGGTACTCGGCTCATGGGTTGCTCTCCTACATCAGCGCGCATCGGCACCCCTTTCCACTGCACAGACATGCTCCCCTGTCGACCGACGCGCACCGCAGTCACTCGGTAAATCTGCCGAAGCCGAAGATGCCAATCAAGGGGCGTTCGAAGTTACCATCCGTTCGGCGCAGTAGGAATTCGGTCGGCTGGTCGGCGCGTGTTCACGCACCTACTCACCTCGACCTAAACGGAAGTTCGTACGAGAAGTACAGCAACAACGCTGAATCAGACTCCTCCTCAGCCCAACTGATTGGGACTGCAGCTCCGATGACTATTTGCCGGTCGCCCAGGTTCCATCCGCGACGAAAGCCAGGAGAGATGGTCGTTTCGGTGACTCGTTGGCGCGCGCTCTGGGCGACATGCTGATCTCAAATGGCACGCTCTTCGCCCCGCTGGGCGTCTGGCCTTGTATCGTGTGAGAAGTGAGCACGATGCTCAGCACGATGCACCCGACAAGGCTCCGCTTCCTGAAGAAACCGTGCAGGGGGGGTGGCCTGAGGTCACTCTCATGCTCCATACGGCATTCTATCTTGACGGATGTAATGCGTAATGGTCAGACGGATCCTTCGGTTCAGTACTCTCACCTGACCCACGCAAAACGGTCTGTCACGCTGGGCTCACCGAATTTCTTGAGGGTGCGCGTGTGCAAAAGCGGGTCAATCTATGGCTAGAGTCACAGGCGAGTGTCACTCGGCTGGCGCATCAACAACAAGGTCCTAGCGCTGCAGTCGATCATCGTGAGCAACCGCCCGCGCCGGCCGTTGTTGAGCGTTTCCGCTTTAAAAGGTCATCCGAACGCCACCGTTGATGACCCGTCCGTCCAGCGGCGCCCACGCGTCGACCGTCCATCGACCATCAGCGCGCCGCGTTGGCAGCACAAGAGGATCGTCTCTGGTCTGCCGGACGTTGAGCAGGTTTTCGCTGTTGAGAAAGAAGCCCAGCCGTCCGAGCTTGCGCTCCGCGAGTGCGCCCAGCAGCACGTACGGTCGGCCTGTTGACCGATATGGGTTCTCGTCCAGTCCTTGGCGGCCGGTGTAATACCCTTCGAACCCCAATCGGCCGCGACTTTCGAATTCCCACATCACCGTGAACGACGCTGTCTGTCGCGGAGTAAGCGGTACATCGCGGCGATCGCCGCGGCCCGGATCGACTTCGGTTGAGCGCGTCCAGCCGTGCGTGAACCAGGCGGTGAACTCACCCGCCCGGTAGCGGAACAGTAGCTCGGTGCCGGCCGTTCGCGTCGGGCCGTCCACGTTGACAAGCCTGACGTGCTCCGCGTCGGCCACCTGCTGTTGCACTGGATCGTTAACGAGGGACGCGAAGACCGTGCCCGTGACTTCCAGCGGGCCAAGCATGCGGGTCACGTCCACCGACGTTCCGCGCGCACGCTCGGCACGCAGTCCGCGCAGCGGAAGCAGCCGCGACAGGCCGGTTTCTTCTGTTTCCTCGGTGAACGGCGTCGGCGCGAAGGCGCCGGTTCCAGCGGCGAGCCGAATCGTCCATCCCGACCAGGGCTTGGCGAGAACGGACAGCCTTGGCGTGAACAACGTGCCGTACTCCGAGTGCACGTCGGCCCGCGCGCTGACGCCGAGGGTCCATTTCGGGCCGAACGACGCTTCGTTCTGCGCAAACACCGCCGGCGCCGAAAACCGGTAATCGAATTGCGGCAACTGATCGAGCGTGAAGCGATCTTGCTGGAAAGCGCTGCCGACTACCCAGGTGTGGCGTCCAGTGACCCCTTGCAGCGAGGCTTCGGCGAACCGCACGGAGCGTGCCCAGTGCTCGCTCACGTCGCCCGACTGCCGCTGCTGCTGTTGTCGAAGAGCCGACCCGCGCACGGACAGCACGCGGCTGCCGGCGGTCAACCAGCGGCCGACGAATCCACCGTCGACATGGCGTGTGTTCACCGCTTCCCCGAACGGCCGGCCATCGGGAGCGGTTCGCAGCGGCAGAGTTCCGCCTTCGCGGTCCTCTGCAATGACGCCGAGCGTCGCAAACGCAGTGCTGCCTTGCCGGTTATCGAAGAACACGCGCGGCCGGATCACGCTGCGATTGAAGGTCGGGAGATCGGACCATCCGTCCCCATCGAGATCGCGCCGCGTTTGACCGTTGTAGCTGCCGAGCAGCGTCCACGACCAGGCGCCGGCCGGCGGCACGTGCGCGTGCCAACCGGCTACGTCGCGCCCGGTCTGAGAGGTCGCGTTGACGAGCAGCCGCGACTCGGTCTCCCGAGGCCGCCGCGACACGAGATTAACGACGCCACCGAGCGCGGACGCGCCGTACAACGCCGAGGCGACGCCCTTGATGATTTCTACCTGACCGAGGTCGAGTGGCGGCACTTGCAGCAGGCTGAGCGAGTCGCCCTGCGCCCCGTACAGCGGCAACCCGTCGGCGAGCAGCTGCGAGTAGTGTCCCCGGAGTCCCTGAATGCGTACATTCGCCGCGCCGAGCGACGGCGCGGTTGTTTGCACTCGCAAACCTGTCGTTTCGCTGACCAGCATCGCCACGCTGCCAGGTGTCATCATGGCCTTCTCTTCGATTTCCTCCTGGTCGATGACTTCGACCCGCAGCGGCTGATCCTGAAGTCGGGTGTTCGATCGGGTTGCCGTGACAATCACTTCTTCTTCCAGCCGCTGCAGCTCGACTGACACGGTGCGCCGTTCGCCAGTCGCAACAGTGATCGTGATGGCCGACGGAAGATACGCGTCCTTGGTCACGGTGAGATCGACGGAACCGGGAGCGATGCTGAGAGCGGCGATTCCGTTCCGATCGGTGACCGAGGTTGTCGCGTTCGCCAGGACGGACGCGCCCGCAACAGCCTCACCCTTGCTTCGCACCTCGATCCGGAGGAGCGCATTGTCGGTCTGGGCACCCGCGGACCCGATGGACAGCAGTAACGCCGCCACGCAGAGGAGCGCATGTCTCGGTCTGCACCCCAAATACAACCTCCCGTGAGTCGAATCCGAAGGGCCGCTCATTTATGGCGAGTATCCCACGACATACAAGGTCGGTATATCGCGGTCTCGAATGCTGGCATCCCGCTGATCACTTCCGCGTCTTGGGCTTCGTGAAAAACGATGCGGGGTCGGTCGCGGCTCGCGCGTCCGCGCCGGCTCTCCGCATGCCGCCGGCACACCATGAGCAGAGCCGGCAGGTCCGCCACGTGTGTCGTTCCGCTCGCCGTGTACGCCCAAAACTCCAGATGTGACGTAAGGTGCAGGCTCGGTCCAGCTGCTTGCTAGGCGGGATTTCGAGGAATCTTCGCGTTCGGAGTGGTAGCGCGGGACGGTCTTGAAAACCACCGAACCGGAAACGTGTCGCGCTCAGAGGTCAGATGGAATGGATGAGATTGGGCTGCAAAGATCCACGCTAGTCGTCGGCGCGCGTGTATAAGCGTAGAGTCGGAGACTAGGAATTGTTCGCTTCAGGAGGTCTCGAAGTAGCCGACTTTTGCCGGCGTAGGCTCGCAAAAGGACGAGAACGAGCTCGGCCGTACGCTGGTCGTCGCGACCTGCCACTATTTCTGCAATCAGGGAGTTGGTGCGGCCGGCCGCCTCCCCAACAGAAGGCCCGAGCGACAAGCGGAGCGAGCGGCGTTGCCACGATGTTGCCACGACCGAAGTCGGTCCCCGACGTTGAAATAGAGTTCGGCGACCTCCACCCCGGAGATGAAATTGCGGCGCGGGCGATCGACGAGATTCGTGCCGGCACCGAGGTGCGCGTGAAGGAAGTGAAACCTGCCGTGTCATAACGTGCGCTTCTAGGATGTTGTGTCCACCGGCGTACCGTCCGCCAGCCGCTGTGCCGTGCCCTCTGAAAGCGTGCCGAACGTTGCTGTAGGCGGAAGTCGCTTCCGCGATACCGAGTGTTCGCGTCGATGTGCCGGAACGAACCCGGCTGCGCGCGAATGGCAGTCGTTTGACAGACCGGTCGCGAACACGCATCCTAGGGGTGTGCGGTCTGTTCTGAGACGAGTGGCGTCGGTCGTCTGCGTTCTCACGTTTGCACAGAACGCGATGGCCCAGTGTGCCGGCTGGCAGGCGACGCCTGAAGCACGCCTGGAGTGCTGTGAGGACGGCGCATGCCCGCTTCATCATCACGATGAGGCGGCGCCCAGAACACAGGTCACCCAGGCCGCCGCCGACGATTGCTGCGCGCAATCGCCGCGCCACGAATCGAGTCCCTCGTCAACGGCTTTCGCGTCCTCCATCACGCTCGCGGTGCTCCAGTCGGTTTCGCCGGTTGTCATAAGTCTCGCGCCGGCGGCGCCACTCGCGGCACCGTGGGAGGCACCCTCGCCACCCACGCGCGTCCCGAAACACCTGCTGCTCTCCGTTCTGATCGTCTAGCCACCCACAGTCGTCGTGTGTCCACCCAGGTCTCATTCCTGGGCGATATCGCCGTGCGCGAGCGCGGCCTGGCGAGTGTTATCGAGTGTTGTGGCCCGCCTCCGCGATGAGCGGGCCCGCTACGGCGTGGCAAGCTCATGATCAATCGACTCATTGAACTCTCGCTGAAGAACCGCTTCATCGTGTTGGCGGTGTACATCGGCCTCGCAGGATGGGGCTGGTGGGCCTTGGGCGCGACGCCCATCGATGCGATTCCTGACCTTTCAGATAACCAGGTCATCGTCTTCACGGATTGGCCGGGTCACAGTCCCCAGGAGGTGGAGGACCAGGTCAGCTATCCGCTGACGGTGAACCTGCAGGGTCTCGCCGGTGTACGTGTCGTCCGCTCACAGTCAGCGTTCGGCTTCTCGATGATCTACGTCGTCTTCGACGACGACATAGATCTGTATTTTGCCCGCGCCCGTGTCCTGGAGCGCATGAGCCTCGTCACCAAGAGCTTGCCGGCCGGCGTCGCTCCCACTCTCGGCCCGGACGCGACAGGCGTCGGGCACGTTTTCTGGTACACGGTGGAAAGCCCTACGCTGTCTCTCCGCGACTTGCGCAGCCTGCAGGACTGGTTCATTCGCTATCAACTCAACGCCGTCCCAGGCGTCGCTGAAGTCGCGTCAGTCGGCGGCCTCGTCCAGCAGTATCAAATCGATGTCGATCCGAACCGGCTGCGCGCGTACAACCTGCCGCTCAGTGCGGTCGTGGCCGCGGTTCGCGATAGCAACCTGAATGTCGGCGGCAACGTGCTGAACTCAAGCGGCGCCTGGCTGATCGTGCGCGGCGTCGGGCTGGTTCAGTCAGTCGATGACGTCAAGCAGATTGTGGTCGGGGCGTCGGGCGGTGTGCCGATCTACGTCGAGCAGGTCGCGGACGTGCACCTGGGCGACGCGTTTCGCGTGGCCTCTCTCGTCAACGGCACGAAGGAAGCGGTCGGCGGCGTGGTGGTCGCTCGCAGCGGCGTGAATACGAAGCAGGTGATCGACGCCGTGAAAGCTCGCATCGCGCAGATCCAGCCGGGACTTCCGTCGGACGTTCGGATCAACCCGTTCTACGACCGGTCCGAGTTGATTGAGCAGGCCTCAGACACCCTGCGTCGAGCGCTGATCGAGGAGATCCTGCTGGTCACGCTGGCGCACGTTGTGTTCCTGATGCATTTACGATCGATTTTGATTGTCACGATTCCGCTGCCCTTGGCGGTGCTCAGCGCCTTCCTTGGGATGTACTACGCCGGCATGTCGTCGAACATCATGAGCCTCGCCGGCATCGCCATCGCCATTGGCGTCCTCGTCGATGCCGGCATCGTCGTCACCGAGAATGCCTTCCGCTACGTCGAGCAGCGGCGGGTCGATCCTCGCGATCGCCGGCTGGTGTGGAAAACGGTCCTCGAGTCGACGCGGCTTGTGGGTCGCCCGGTGTTCTTTTCGATGGCGATCATTCTGCTGGCATTTGTGCCCGTCTTTGCCTTGACGGGACAGGAAGGCAAACTGTTTCACCCCCTGGCGTTCACCAAGACCTTCGCCGTCCTGGCGGCTTCGGTCATTGCCGTCACCTTGGTCCCGGTGCTCTGCACGTTGCTCCTTCGGGGCAAGTTCCACGCGGAAGAAGACAACCCGGTCATGCGAGTGCTGCGGCGGCTCTACCGTCCAGCGCTCGAGACGGCCTTGTCCCATCGCGGTCCCACGGTGTTTGTTGCTGCGCTGCTATTTACCGGCGCCCTGTTTGTGGCACGAGGGATCGGGAGCGAATTCATGCCGCCTCTCAATGAAGGCGACCTGATGTTCATGCCGATCGCCGATCCGAGCATCTCGTTGGAAGAGAACACACAAATCGCGAGACGTCAGAACGAGATCCTCATGTCGTTTCCGGAGGTCGCCTACGCGGTCGCGAAGGTCGCCCGCGCGGACACCTCCACGGATCCCGCCCCGTTGAACATGACCGAAACCGTCGTGCACCTGAAGCCCAAGGAGGAGTGGCCGGCGGGCATGACAGTCGACCGCCTTCGGTCGGACATGAGCGCGGCGGTCCAACTACCCGGGGTCTCAAATATCTGGACGATGCCCATCATCAACCGGATCGACATGCTGACGACAGGCATTCGGTCCGAGGTCGGCGTGAAGGTGTACGGCAACGATCTGACGGTGCTGGAAGAGTCCGCACGACGCATTGCCGATGTTGTGCGACGCGTCCCCGGCGCCAGCAACGTCTATCCCGAGCAGGTGACGAGCGGGCAGTACCTCAACATCATCGTCGATCGGGCAGCGGCGGCTCGGTATGGCATCCGCGTCGGCGATATTCAGCAAGTCATCGAGACCGCAGTCGGAGAGACCGTGCTGACCACGACGATCGAGGGCCGACGACGGTTCCCGGTGCGCGTGCGGTACGCACCCCAGTACCGCTCCGATCCGGAGGCGCTCGGCCGAGTCCTGGTCGCGGCTTCGAGCGGCGCACAGATTCCATTGAGCCTGGTGGCGCGCATCGAGCACGTGCGAGGACCTGCGATGATTTCGTCCGAAAACGGCCTGCTGATCGCCACGGTGCTCATGAATGTCCAGGGTCGCGATGTTGGCGGCTTCGTGGAGGACGCGCGACAGACGGTCGCGCGTGACGTGGCGTTGCCTGCAGGCTATTACGTCGGTTGGAGCGGGCGGTGGGAGAACCAGGAACACGCCCGGCAGCGGTTGCAGGTAGTTCTGCCGATCGTGCTCGTGATTATCTTCGTCCTGCTGTATTTCACGTATCACTCTGTTCTCGAAGCCGCGCACGTCCTCCTCGCCGTGCCGTTTGCGCTCACCGGAGGCGTGTATCTCCTCTGGTTGCTTGGTTACAACTTCTCTGTCGCCGTGTGGGTCGGGTTCATCGCCCTCTTCGGGACCGCGGTCCAGACCGGTGTGGTCATGGTCATTTATCTCGAAGAAGCGGTCGCCCGAAAGCGCGAAGCGATTGGCGGTGCGCTCACGCGAACCGCACTCCGTGAGGCCGTCATCGACGGCGCCTTGCTCCGATTGCGCCCAAAGGTGATGACCGTTTCCACGGTCATCGCCGGTTTGCTCCCGATCATGTGGAGCACGCGAGTCGGCGCCGAGGTGATGAAGCCGCTTGCCACGCCGGTGCTCGGAGGGATGGTCTCATCGCTTCTCCACGTGCTGATTGTCACGCCGGTCCTGTTCTACTGGCTGCAGGAGCGCCGGATGCGGCTGCAACAGGAACCGCTCGCACTGGAAACGCGCCCGGTACTGACAAAGCGGCGCGTCTTGGTCGGTGTGGGTGCGATCGCGGTGATCGTGGCGTCAGTGACGTTGGTCCACACGTGGCGCGCGCACCGCGCAGTCGGGACCCAGGCCGGTCTGCCTGTTCAGCAGATTCGCTCCGGTGAGCTGACCATCGTCCTGCTGTCTCCGACGGGCTCGCTACATCTCGGACGGAACAGCTACGCGATCGAATTTCGGGGTGCGAACGGCTCACTTGTCGACGTCGGCGAGGTTCACACGAGCGCCAACATGGCTATGCCGGGCATGGTCATGTCAGGGGGCGCGGAGGTGAGCCGGACGACCGTGCCGGGACGCTATCAAGCGACCGCCGAGTTTGGCATGGCCGGCGCGTGGAAGATGGCAGTCGAATGGGATGGCCCAGCAGGCCGCGGATCGATGGACTTTGAAGGAATAGTGCGATGACGAAGCGACTCTGGATGGTGACGGCGTGCGGAATCCTGATATGGAGCGCGACCGTACGTGCGCAATCGCCCCCTCCCGTTCCTCGCGAGGCCCTGGCGTTGCAGTACGTCAGCACCGAAACTGGCATCACGCTCGCAGAAGCCATCACGCGCGCGCTGGCACAAGAGCCGACGCTTCGCGCCACACGAGTTTCGGTGGACGTGGCTAAAGGCGAGCAACTCCAGGCCGGGTTGCGTCCCAATCCCACTGTGTCCTTCACGCAGCAGGCGGAGCCAGGTGGAACCGACAGCCAGAGTCGGGTCGACATGCAATGGCCACTGGACCTGTTTCGCAAGACCGGACGCGTCGCCGTGGCAGAGCAGGAGCTACAGGCGACACAGCAGAGCGTCTCAGACCGTGAGCGACTGCTGGCCGCCGACGTGCGCATGAAGTACGGGGAGGTGGCCGCGGCGGTCCGCGACCTGTCGGTCACTGACGACTTGATCGCGACGACGGCGCGCCAGGCCGAGCTGTTACGCGCGCGAGTGGAACAGGGCGGTATCCCACCGCTCGAACGCAACGTAGTGGAAGTCGAGCTTCGCAGGCTTGAGGCCGACCGACTCCTGCAGGCTGGGCAGGTGGATCGAGTCGTCGTCGAACTGAAACGCCTCCTTGGCATGAGGGCAAATGCTCCGCTCCAGCTGCGCGACTCACTCGAACAGCTCGTGATACGAGAACTGGACCTGCCGATAAAGCCGGACGCGACCGCGGCGGCCACTCGAGCTGACGTGCAAGAGGCCGAAGCCCGAATCCGGGTGGCCGATGCGCAGATCGATCGTGCACGACGGGACGGGCGTTTCGATCTGAGCCTGTTCGGATCGTATATGCGCACGGACGCCGGTTTTCCGCAGTTTGGCGTGAATGGCAAGGGGGAGTTGACGCGCGTTCGAGACATCTTTCATTACCTCAGCGCAGGCGCCGCCATCACTGTGCCCTTGCGGAATCAAAACCAGGGAGGGGTCGCCGTGGCACAGGCGGAGCGAACAGGGGCCACGGCGCGACTCGCTGCGGCGCAGTTGACCGCGGAGTCAGAGATTGCCGCCGCCGCGGTGCGCGATGAACGGGCGCGCGGCGCGATCGCCGTCTACAGAGGGGGTGCCCGTGATCTGGCCCGGCAGAATCTGGATGTCGTGAGCCAGACGTACGAGCTCGGACGGGCCACTGTATTCGACGTGCTGGCCGAGCAGCGCCGCTATCTGGATCTCGAACACGGGTACAGCAATGCGCTTCGTGAGGCGTTCGAAGCACGCACCGCCCTTAGGCGGGCACTTGGAGACGTCCGATGAACAGCAACTTCCGAGTCACGCTCCGGTGGCCGGCCGTCGCCGCTGCGGCGATCACGCTACTGGCTGCGGGCGCCGGCACGACGTATCTATTGATGCTGCGGTTCTCCGGCTCTCGGCAGCCGGCGCAGGAGATTGCAGGTTCGCCAAGCGCGATGCCGACGGGAAACGCGCCGTCGCCGAGTGGCACGGGTAACGGTCCATCCAATCGTTCAAATCAACGGCTTCCGGATGTCATTGTGACGTTGTCGCGAGAGGCGACGAAACGAGCGGGCATCGAACTGGCCTCGGCCACGCGTCGTTCCGCCGGGTCGTCGGCCGTGCGGATCCCAGGCACGGTCGAACCAAATGCCTATAAACAGGTTGTCGTGACGCCACTCGTCTCCGGCCGTGTGACGCGCGTGCTCGTGGAACTCGGCGACCAGGTTAGGCGCGGTCAGACGTTGCTGCAGGTCTTCAGCCCCGAGCTGGCTGACGCTCACACGAAATATCTGTCTGCAAAGGCCGATCTCGAGGCACACGAGCTGGAACTCGCTCGAACGACAAAACTGGTCGCAATTGGTGCCGCCAGTCTGCAGGAGATGGAGCGATTGCATGCCGAGCATTCCGCGAAGCTGGCCGGCGTGCAGAATCTCCGATCTCGCCTCGTGCTGCTCGGACTGCCGGCATCCGCGATCGACGCCTTGTCGCCAAACAAGGAAATCGACGCCACGATGGATGTGCCCGCTCCGATCGAGGGCATCATCACCGAGCGCGCGGCCAACGTTGGTCTCAACGTCGATACCGCGACGAAAGTGTTCACGGTCGTCGATCTCTCATCAGTCTGGGTCGTGGGTGCACTCTACGAACGCGATTTCTCCCGTGTACGAGTTGGCAGTAAGGCGACCGTCACTACGAAGGCCGATCCCAGCCTCGCTCGCCAAGGGCGCGTCAGTTACATCGATCCGAAGGTGGGTGCAGATACCCGCACGGCGCGCGTGCGGGTGGAAGTGCCAAACCCGCGCCAGGAGCTCCGGCTCGGGATGTACGCGGATGTAGACGTCGCGGTGACGGCGAACGGACAGGCCTTGATGATCCCACGCGTCGCAGTGCAGAACATCAATGACCGCCAGGTGGTGTACGTCGCGGATCCAGCCGAGCCGGGCACGTTCATCGAGCGTGAGGTGCATCTTGGCGACGTCTCTGGCGAGGACGTCGAGGTCGTCTCGGGAGTGCAGCAGGGCGATCAGGTCGTGTCGAAAGGCAGCTTCTTCGTTCGAGCAGAACGGGAACGCCTCGGACTGCGGCCTACCACCAGCACGCCGAGTGCGCCGCCGATAGCGGGATCCGGCTCGATCGGCAGCGTGGCTGGAGCCGCCGTGCAGACCGCAAGAATCACTGTTGGCGAGCAGGGCTACGAGCCGTCACGATTGACCCTGCGGTCTGGGGTTCCGGCTCGGCTCACGTTTGTCCGGACGACGGACAAAACCTGCGGCACGGCGGTTGTGTTCCCGAGCCTGAACATCCGCCGCGAGTTACCGTTGAATCAGTCGGTGGATATCGAGTTTACGCCGCAGAAGACGGGGGATATCGAGTTTTTGTGCGGAATGAATATGTTACGCGGGACGGTCGTGGTGCAGTGAGAGTGTGAGGCTGACTACTGGCTGCGAAAAAGCGATACGTTGAAGTTCGACTATGATGACCGAAGAACTTAGGGTCAGATCTCGATCCACTGACAGACGTTCGCATCGGGTGACTGGCCGTGCTCGACGAAGAGCAAGCGACCTGACGGCGTGAGGACCCGCCGAACTTCTTCGAGCGCCCGCGTAGGATTCGCGACTGAGCAAAGCGTCCACGTGGTCACCACGGTATCGACGCTGTTGTTCTCGAGCGGGATCGCCTCGGCCGAACCCTCGAGGAGCTCGATGGGAAGTGGCACTCCCTTTCTCGCCTTACGTGCCATCGACAGCAGCTGAGGTGACGGATCGAGACCGATCAGCCCTGTCGTCGTGTTGGCATAGAAGGGGAAGTTGATGCCAGAGCCCACGCCGATTTCAAGCACGCGTCCTTCCGCCGCGGACACGAGCCGCCGGCGATACGACGCGAACGTCCCGTGCCGCATCGAAACATGGACGAGATGGGGCAGGATCTTCTCTCTGTAGAAGCTCATCGTGAGACCTGGTCACGAATCATCGGAGCGAAGAGGTCGTTCCCAATCACCGTCTCAGATCGTCCAGGCGACGCTGGTACTCTTCGCGCTCGATCTCGCCTCGCGCGTACCGCCGCTTGAGAATCTGCTCTGGCGTCTCGTCTACTCGTCCCGGGAATCCGCCAGCGGCCCTGGCGACCACCCACACGAGCAGCACGAAAAACGCGAGGCCGAACGTCCACCAGAGTGGCATCCACCAGCCCATCCATCCCATGTACGGCCACATGACGTCACCTCCAATCGTGCCAGCGCCAGTTCGGGTTCTTCAAGACACCGCGCAGCGGTTCGCCCCGGCTTCGAGGTCCGTCGGATCGCCCTCCGGCCATTCCCCGGTTTCATTTAGCTCAACGATGCGGGCGAAGTTGGGAGGCGTGGCAGGCAGTCGAGACGTGACGCGTTCCACGAACGTCTGCTCCGACGCGAGCCACTGGGACAGCGCGCTGGTGAGGTGCTTCATTCGCGCCCGCACGGCCTGCCCGTCAAACGCGATGGGTTCGCTCGCGTGCGCGGGAAGCACGATCACCTCCGGCCCGATCGCGTTGAGTCGCATCAGTGAACCGAACAGTGCCCTGGCTCGCCGCTGCGCATGCTCTTTATCAGCGTGCAGATCAGGCCGCCCAACGCCCTTCGTGAAAAGCGTGTCTCCCGTGAACACCGCCTCTTCGTTCAACACGTACGACGTGCTTTCCTCGGTGTGACCGGGCGTGCGGCGCGCGGTGATTGTGGCAGTACCGACGGTGATCTGGTCGCCATCGGCCACCGCGGAAAAGGGGAAGCGGACTCGCTGCTGTTCGGGCATGAGCAACGTTGCGCCTGCGTGCTCCGCCAGTTGCCGCGCTCGCGAGAGATGGTCCGCATGAATGTGCGTCTCGAGCACGTACTGGATGTGCCAGCCGTGGCGACGCGCGAGGTCGAGGTAGACGTTCGGTGGCAGCGATGGGTCGATGACGGCAGCATCGCCGTCGGAGCCGATGAGGTACGACAGGCACCCCTTGCCTGTTCGGCGAATTTGGATGATGCGAACGGAGGCGTCAGCCAGCGGGACTTCCGCTGTATTCCACGCCAAGCTCCACGCCTTCATGCCGCCAGCCAGGGAACGCGCGTCGAGGCCGCGTTTGGCGAGCAGGTCCGCTGCTGTCTGGCTGACCCCGCCCCCGTTGCACACAGTGACGACGGGCCGATCCGGAGGAAACGACACGTCGGCGAGAGGGCCGGCTTCTCCGGCCCGCAACGCGTCATAGGCATTCAGATGGACGCTTCCCGGGATGGCCCACTGGTCTCGGTCTTCGTCTGTTCTGATGTCGAGCACCGTCACGGGGCGGTTCTCTTCCAACCATCCGCGCAGCGTGTCCGCGTCGATCTGTTTTGTCATCCCGCTCTCCTGCCGCCTTCTAGAGCTGCGTGTACAGCCACGACTTCTCGAACCACACTTTGGCGAGATGCCAGCGCCAGCTCGGCATGCGTAACGTCACGACGGGCTTCGGCTCGGCGTAGAAGTTGCCGCCGCCGAAGCCGGCCTTGCCATCGCCTGTCTCGATGAAGCATTCGCCGTTCCCGTCGAAGCGAGTTGGGGTGCCCTGGCCCGTGATCGCGTGCGCGATGCTCTTGGCCACAACCTCCCCTTCGCGGTGCGCAAAGACGCCGGCCTTGGGGAGCGGCTTGCCGAGCGTCAACGGGATAGAGACGATATCGCCAATGGCGTACACGTTCGGCCATCGCGTTGTGAGCGTGTGGCGATCGACCGACATCCATCCGCTTTGTTCGACTAAGCCACTCTCCCTGATGACGCTGGGCGGCCGATGGGGTGGCACGTACGCGAGGAGATCGAACTCGACCTGCACGCCATTCGCGAACGTCAGCCGTTTCTTCTCCGCGTCCACCGTCGTCACCTGGTGTTCAGGGTGATACGAGATGCCTTTCATTGCGAGCAACTGCTTGACCGCGCCTGACACCTCGGGACCGGCCACGCCCATCGGTGCTGGCTCCGCGGCATAGACATCAAGCTGCACGGCATCGCGAATCCCCTGCTTGCGGCACCACGCGTCAAGCAGCATGGCGCCTTCGTACGGCGCCGCCGGGCACTTGTACGCAGGGGCCGCGGTCATGACGACGATCCGGCCAGCGCGAAAGCGTTGTAAGGCACCCCAGAGGGCCTGTGCGCCCGAGAGCGTGTAGAAGTTGTGGCCCGCCTCCGTCAATCCAGGAATCGATGCCGGATCGAGGTCGGCGCCCAGAGCGATGACGAGATAATCGGCGGAGAACACGTCGCCTCCGACCGTGACAAGCCGCCGTTCGGCATCGATGCGCTGGATGTCACCCAGCCGCACCTCGATCCCTTTCCGCCCGAGCCGCGCCAGAGGTCGTTGAATCGCCTCGGCCGTACGCAGGCCGACCATGAGCCAGAGGAGAGACGGGGCAAACACGTGCTGGCGCTCACGGTCGACGAGCACGATCCGATCCGCACGTGGCAAGCGCCTGCGGACGGCGCGCGCGGTCGCGACGCCGCCGATTCCCCCGCCGAGAATGAGAATTGTCTTGGTCTCAGGCACCGGGTTCTCTCCCTTCACGTCCACCACGAGCTAGAACACGAGCGTACGGTCCGCCCATTGCACCCAGTTCGTGAGCTCGTCAAGCGAGCTGCGGTGTGTCGCGTCCGTCAACTCGGCGTCCGCAATCCCTCGAGCCTCCATGCAGGTACCGCAGACGCCAATCTCGCCGCCGTGCCTGCCAACGTTTTGCAGCATGACTTCGGCGTTGTAGTACCCCTGCGGCACCTTCTGATTCTTCTTGGCGCAGCCGGCCGCGTCGCCGATCAGAAAGACTTTCACCTGCTCGCCGTCGCGTTTGGAGAGCGAGCCGGCGAGCCGCAGTCCGTTGTAGCTGCGTTCGGTCCCGTACGGTGGGTCATTGAGGATAAACAGTGTGTTCGCCACATCGATGCCCCGGTGTGTTTCCCCCTAGTCGCGATGGAACGTCGACGCGGCGAAATCCGGACGGTCGTCACTGAGGCCGCTGACGGTGTGGGGACCGATGACCGGAGTGAGTGTTCGCAGCGTCTCCGTCATACGCATCGCCGACACGAGGCCCGACGCGAACGTGAGCGCCGCGATCACCCACATGGCGGCAGTGAGCCCGAACGCGTCGGCGGTGAAACCTGCGAGCAGCGCACCGATGGCGTACCCGAGGTCGCGCCAGAGCCGGTACACGCCCACCGAGGAGGCACGCCATGTGGGGTGTGCCACGTCGCCGACGGCCGCGAGCAGCGTGGGGTAGACCATCGCCGTCCCAATCCCGAGCAACACGGCACCGGCGGCGAACCCGGCGAACGCGCTCGCGACGCTCACCACGGCGATGCCAGCGGCCTGCATCCACATGCCCCAGACGATCAACCATTTCCGGCCGGTTCGGTCCGAGAGCGCGCCGGTGGCCAGTTGCCCGATCCCCCAGGTCGCCGGGTAGATAGCTGCGAGCAGCCCGATGTGCCTGAGGTCTAAGCCGGCGGCCGCGAAAACGAGCGGGAAGAGGCCCCAGGCCATCCCGTCGTTCAGGTTGTTGACCAGGCCCGCCTGACTGACGCTCGACAGGTTCCGGTCGAGCAAGGTCGTGCGCCAGAACACCTCGCGAGGCGTTGGCGTGCCGTCGGCTGGTAACCCTCCGACCAGTGCGGACTCGTGTGAGACGTGACGCGCCGTGTCGTGGACGACGAGCGCTGACAGGAGCAGTCCGAGCGTGACGAACGCCACGCCGAGATAGAACGGCCGCGGACGGAGTCCGTACTCAGCCGCGATCCATCCCGTGGCCAGGGCACTCGCAGCGACGGCCAAATACCCGGCACACTCGTTGAGCCCCATCGCGAGCCCGCGTTGCTTCGCGCCCACGAGGTCGATCTTCATGATGACCGTCGTCGACCAGGTCAGCCCTTGGCTCGTACCGAGGAGGAGGTTGGCAAAGAGTACCCAGTTCCAACTCGGCGCCCATATGAGCAGGAACGGAACCGGGGCGGCGACCAACCAGCCAAGGACGAGCACGTGCTTGCGCCCGATGCGGTCCGACAGGCGACCTGCCCCGTAGTTGGTGAGGGCTTTCGCGATGCCGAACACCACAATGAAGGACAGCACCGCGGTGCGTGCGGCGAGCTGAAATTCCTGCTCCGCGATCGCCGGCAGGATGCTGCGCTCCATGCCGACCATCGCGCCAACAAACGCGTTGACGATGATCAGCAGGATGAACTGCCCGAGATTTTCTCGGAGGCCGAGACGCACGGGCGATGGAACCGGTCCTGTGCGGCTCATGACTGTGCGCCCATCTGACGCTCAGCGCCTGTCTTGACGCGCCAGCCGCGGGCGCGCCACTCCACGACGCCATCCTCCATTCGGTGCGCACGGAAACCTCTTCGGCGTAGGAGTTCGACGGCGTCCAGCGCCATGACACAGTACGGTCCGCGGCAGTAGGCCACGATGTCGCGACCCTTCGGCAAGTCTCTGAGGTGCTTCTTGAGATCGGCGAGAGGTGCCGAGACGGCCCCTGGGATGTGTCCAGCCACGTACTCTTCGCGCGGGCGCACATCGATCAGGGTGATTTCGCCGGCACGGATGCGGCGGACCAGTTCGTCATTGCTGACCGCCTCCATGGAACCACGTTCCCCGAGATACTGCCGACTGACGCGCTCAATGTCGGCCAAGCGAGATTGCGCGAGCAGACGCAGGTGGAGGAGGAAATCGCCGACCTGTGGATCCGCAAGCCGGTACGTGACGTACAGCCCCGCCTTCTCCGCGTCGACGAGACGGGCCCGGCGAAGGACTTGGAGGTGGTGCGAGGTGCTCGCCACGGTCTGGTCGGTGTGACGGGCCAGCGCTTCAACGGTACGGGGTCCCTGTGAGAGGAGATCCAGGAGTTCGAGTCGGCCCGGGCTGGCGGCCGCCTTGCTGATGCGCGCGATCTGTTCGTAAATGGCCGTCTTGAATCGGACGTTGAGTTTCACCATGGGATTGTCAAATATTCAAGTGTATACTTGAATAATGGCAAGCCGCGTCTATCATGTCAAGCACCCCACCGATCTCGATGCTATTCGGTCGCATCTCCCGCATATCGCAATGGTGTTCGAAGGGCTGTGGCGGAGGCCTACACCATGATGACTTCGGTCGAAGTCGACCAGGATGGCGAGCTATCTCTTTGAACGATTTGAAGTCCGATGCCGATAGTATAGTTGCCGCAATGGATCTCGCCGGCTCGCCGTTTCATTGCGGCGAGCTCCCAAGGCGGCTGAGTCCGAGGAGTAGCTCATGCATCTGCGGTTGAAGCAACTCTCACTGCTCGTGGCCATCGGGAGCGTTTGCGTTGGCAACCCGTTCCGTGTAACCGCTCAACGGGCAGTGCAGGAAGGAGAGTGGCGCTACTACGCCGGCGACACCCACGGGACGAAATACGCGCCGCTCGATCAAATCAACAAGGACAACGTAAAAGCGCTCCGGGTGGCATGGCGTTGGCCGTTCGCCGATCGGGCGCTGCAGACGTCAGATCCTCTTCTGCGCACGACGCGCACCGAGGAGACGCCTCTGATGGTCAACGGCGTTGTGTACATGGTCACTGGCCTGGGGCTCGTTGCGGCGCTCGACCCCGCAACCGGTGAGACCCGCTGGGTCTACGATCCGCAGGGCTACAAGGCCGGCAAGCATCCGCAGGCAAGCTTTGTTCGACGCGGTCTGGCGTACTGGACTGATGGCGCCAGGGATCGCGTGCTGGTCGGCACCGAGGACGCCTATCTGGTCTCGGTCGATGCCCGCACCGGGAAGCCGGACCTGGGCTTCGGAGACCACGGCAAGGTCGACCTCACGGTGGGGATTCCCGGTGTCGTTCGAGCGACGAACTTCACATCGAGGCGCCCGCTCGTCGCCGGCAACATCGTCCTCGTTGGTAGCTCGATTCAGGACCAGGTGCTGATGAAGGAAGAGCCCCCAGGCTACGTCCACGCCTTCGACGTGCGGACAGGCAAACGGGTATGGACGTTTCACACCATTCCCCGCGCGGGCGAGTTCGGGTACGAGACGTGGCTGGAAAACTCGGCCGAATACACCGGAAGCGCGAACGTGTGGGGCGGCGGGGTGTACGACCCGGAGCTCGATTACATTTACCTCGCGACGTCCACACCGACGAACAACTATTACGGCGGGCATCGGCTTGGCAGCAACCTGTTTGCCGAGACCCTGATCTGCCTCGCGGCGAAGACGGGCAAGCGCGTGTGGCACTTTCAGGCCGTCCACCATGGCATCTGGGACTACGACTTTCCCACGAATCCGGTCCTTGGTGAAATCACCGTGAACGGCCGGCGGATCAAGGCCGTCGTGCAGGTGAGCAAGCAGGGGTTTACCTACGTCTTCGACCGGAGAACGGGCGATCCCGTCTGGCCGATCGAGGAGCGAGCCGTGCCACCATCAACGGTTCCCGGCGAACGCACCTCGCCGACGCAGCCGTTTCCCACCAAACCGCCGGCATTCGATCTGCAGGGCGCGACCGAGGACAACCTCATCGACTTCACTCCGGAGTTGAGGAAACAGGCGTTAGAGAAGTTGCAGGCGTTGGATCATGGCGCGCTGTTCACACCGATCTCTTCGACGAGGAAATCCGTCATCCTTCCCGGTGTGGCCGGCGGGGCAAACTGGGGCGGCGCGGGGTTCGACCCCGAGACCGGCGTCCTCTACGTGCCCTCGCGGATGGCTCCCTCGGTTCTGCAACTGCTTCCTGTCGATCCGAAGGAAGGAAACATGCGATACGTCCGCGGGCCGTTTGGCAGTGGACTCGATACCCTCGATGGGCTCTCCATCTTCAAGCCTCCGTACACGCGCGTCACGGCCATCGACCTGAACCGGGGCGAGCATCAATGGACGGCTCCCGTGGGTAATGGGCCGCGAAATCACCCGCTCCTCAAGAACCTGAACCTTCCTCCGCTCGGTGATGAAAATCAGAACGGCGTCAGCGTACTCGTGACCAAAACGCTGCTGTTTGTGAGTGCACGGCCCGCTGGCGCGAAGTGGCATGATGCCGAGGCACTTCGAAAGCTGCTCTATGTATTTGACAAGTCGTCTGGCGCGCTTCTGCACGCCGTCGAGATGGACGGCTTAGCGGCCGCTGCGCCCATGACCTATCTGTATCGCGGGAAACAATACATCGTGATGGCAGTCGGCAGCGGCCCGGCGTCGGAGCTCGTCGCCCTCAGCCTGCCGTAAGGCGTGAGCAACTACCTGGCCGAGCTGCGTTCGTTGTGTGCTTGATGAAGATCACTCCCACTCCCATTTCCGAGTGGCCGGATTCCACAGCGCCCAGCATTCCTGCGCCAGTCCGGTCGAGATGAGCTCCGTCGGCAGGTTGGAGTCGCCCCCGTTGGGTATCACCTTGTGGCCGCCCGCATACCACGATGATTTCACGACGCCCTTGTACGGCTTGTCTGGTGCACCGTTCGGCTCGATCACGGCCGAGTCGAGGTGCA